>VOFG01002860.1_pt1 | contig 52099 bp, 61 predicted proteins | sample 5384171 | NCBI WGS metagenome assembly VOFG01 (sample SAMN12384726, study PRJNA508395) | human gut metagenome | isolation source: healthy gut F | host: Homo sapiens
AAAATCCCTCCATTTCTCCCCAAAAGCTTCCAGCATCCGCCCGGAAGAATACAACAGGTATAACGGAACGCTTCCAAAACGGTGGAAAACTCGGTGGAAAAAGTGGAAAACACTGTGGGAAAACCCACTTCTTTTTCACAAAATCGGTGGAAAACCCAGTGGAAAAAGTTAAAAAGATGATTCCAGTGGGGATAAAACGCGGGAAAGAAACGGGCGGCGGGGCCGTTCTCTTCCGCAAACTCGCAGGGATTTTCTTGAATGGGCCGGGCAAACATGATACAATGGTGTGCAGAAAGGCTCTCAGAAAACGGGCCGCAAAATTTAAAACACGGAGGCATTTGCCTATGAACTGGATCACCAAGCTGGAGCGGAAATTTGGCCGCTATTGCATCCCCAACCTGATCTCCATTCTGATCGGCGGTCAGATCCTGGTCTATGCAGTGGAGCTGTTTGTCAACCAGTATATTTCGTTCTACCTCAATCTGGACCGTGGCGCTCTGCTGGCGGGCCAGATCTGGCGGGTCATCACGTTTATGTTTGTGCCGTTCTCGGGCGGCGGGCCGCTGAGCGTGGTTTTAGGCATCTACTTCACATGGTTCATCGGCACGGCGCTGGAAAAGGAGTGGGGCGATTTCCGCTTCAACCTCTACTTCCTGCTGGGGATGCTGGGGGCGGTGCTGGCCTGCCTGTGCACGGGTTGGGCAGACACCTACTGTCTTTCCCTCTCTCCTGCTGGCCTTTGCCATGCTCTACCCGGAGGTGCAGGTGCTGCTCTTCTTCGTCATCCCGGTTCGGGTGAAGTATTTTGGCCTGTTCGCGGCGGCGCTCTGGGTATTCAGCTTCCTGACGGCTGCCCCGCTGGGCAAGCTGAATTATCTGCTCTGCATGGTGGGCTTTGCGGCGTTCTTTGGCCCGCAGGCTGCCCGCAGTGTCCGGGCATGGATCCGCCGGGAGCAGTGGAAAAGGAAAAACAGACGATGATGATCGACCGGATCGAGGGCAACGCGGAGCTGAAAAAGAGCGTCCGCATGATGCTGGACAGCCGCCGGATGACCCACAGCCTCCTGCTGGTGGGCGAAGAGGGGCTGGGCGCGGGCTTTGCGGCCCGCTGCGTGGCGGCCGATTACCTCTACCCCGCAGGCGGAGCGCCTGCCGAGGCCCTGCTGCGGGGCGAGTGCTGCCGCGCCGTGGGCAAGCCCGGCGACCGTGACAGCGGCCGGGTGGAGACGGGCATCGTCCGGGAGGCCATTTCCATTACGGGCATGGGCTCCGGCGGGCGGTATCTCGTCAGCCAGGTCAAGGCCATGCGGACCGAGATCTTCAACACCAGCCTCTCGGCGGAGGGCCGTGCCGTCCTGCTCTACCATGTGGAGCGGATGAATGAGGAATCGGCCAACGCCCTGCTCAAGGTGATGGAGGAGCCGCCCGAGGGCGTGCTTTTTATCATGACGGCAGATTCGCTGGCAGGCGTGCTGCCCACCATCCGGAGCCGCTGCATCAGCTTTGCGGTGGCCCCGGTCTCCCCGGAAGCCCGTGCCCGCTACTGCACCGCGCGGGGCGTGGAGAAAAAAGGACGCCGCCCTCTACAGCGAGCTGTTTGACGGCCACATTGGCACGGTGCTTGCGGCGGCCCGGGACGAAGACCGCCGGGCCCTGGTGGAGCAGGCGCTGACCCTGGCAAAGGCCGCACAGGCCCGGGACAGCTATGCCGCCGCCGTGCTGCTGGCGGGATACGAAAAAGACAAGGCTGGTGCCACCGCCCTGCTGGCCGATTTCCGGGCCGCCGCGGCCGCCGGCGTGCAGGGCAGCAAACATTCCCCGGTGCAGGGCAAAACGGCCCGTAAGGCCCTTGGATTGGCGGATACGGCCATTTGGCATTTGTCCACGCAGGTGAACCCCAAGATCACGCTGTCGGTGCTGGCCGCAAAGTTCCGGACGCTCTGAAAAATCAAAAAAAGCTGCCGCGTTTTTCTGCGGCAGCTTTTGCTGTATCAAAGAAATTATCTTCTGCGGGTCTTGCGGCGGCGGCTGAGGTTCAGCGAGCCTCCACCCATGACCATGGTGGCGAAGCTGAGGACGGCTAAGATGAGGATGAGGGCCGCCAGAAGCTCCAGCGTGGTTTTGAGGTCGGTGCGAAAGTCCGAGATATATTCCTGATGGGTCACGAGGTCCACGGTGCCGATCTCGTAGCCGTCCAGATAGACGGTGGCACTGCCGATGACGGCGTTGTCTTTCACGGTGGCGGAGACGCTTTCCGGCACCTCGAACGAATAAGTGATCGGATCGTCCGCGTGGCCGTAGCCGCTGACAGGCTCGGCGGCGTAGAGCTCCACGGCTTCCTCACTGCGGCACTTGGTCAGGGGTACCGTGGTCAGCACCGTTTGGGTGTCGGTCAGCTGGCGGTCTGAGAAGCTGGCAAAAGCCCAATCGAGGATCTCCGCGCACTCGCGGTAGATGTTATCGAGGTCAGAGCCCAGGACGACGAGGCCATAGGTGTGGCCGTCTTTCTCCGCAAAGGTGACAAAGCAGCGGCCCGCCAGCGTGGTGAAGCCGGTCTTCATGCCACGGATGTAATCGCGGTAATAGGCGTACTCCGGGTTGAGCATGAGGTTGGTGGAGGTAATGGCCCGCTCGTTCTGGTGCAGGTTGGTGGCGGGCAGGGTGTAGCTCTGGGTGTTGGCCACCTGCATGTAGGTCTCGTTGGCGTAGCAGGCGGAAGCGATCTTGGCCAGGTCTTCGGCGGTAGAGACATTGCCGTAATCATACAGGCCGTGCACGCAGGTAAAGCTGGTGCCGGTGCAGCCCAGCTCCTGTGCTTTCTGGTTCATCATGGAGACAAAGGCTGTCAGGTCGCCGCCCGAGACGTCGCTGGCGATGACGCTGGCCGCGTCGTTGGCGCTGGCCACCAGCAGACCGTAGAGCAGGTCGATGCGGCGCACCGTCTCGCCGATGCGGAGGTTCATGGTGCTGCCGTTGGCGTTCTGGATGTCCTTGAACTCCTGCGTCAGGCTGGTGGGAATGGTGATCTCCTCGTTCAGGTCCTTGCCGCTCTCCAAAAAAGAGCAGGGCCGTCATCATTTTGGTCAGGCTGGCAATGTAGCGGGACTGCCCGGCGTTCTGGTCCAGGATGGGCTTGCCCGTGTCCAGATTGAACAGGTAGACCGATTCGGTATCTCTCACGGTCTGGATGGGCATGTCGTAGGTGGCAAAGCCCGCCAGTGAGGCCGAGACGGCCAGCACAAGGGTCAGGGCCAGCGCGGCGGCCCGGCGGAACAGTGATGTGGTTTGCATGAGCATATCCTCCCAAAGAATCAGATCATCCCAGCAGGTTCTGCCAGAACGAGAAGAGCGAGTGCTTTTTGGTTTCGGGGCCGCCGCCTTGGGCTGCAGGTCGGGGTTTGAGAATGCCCAGTCGAACAGCTCGGCGGCTTCCCGGAAGATATTCTGGCTGTTGGAGCCTAAGATGACAAGGCCGTAAGTCCGGCCGTTCTGGCTGGCAAAGGTGACAAAGCAGCGGCCCGCCTGGGTGGTGAAGCCGGTCTTCATCCCCTGCGCGTAGCCGCGGTAGTAGCGCGCTGCCCGGCTTGAGCAGCCGGTTGGTGGAGGAGATGTTCCGGGCCGGGTGGAGATTGGTGGCCGGCAGGGTGTAGCTCACCGTGTTGGCTACCTGCATGTAAGTACTGTTGGCGTGGCAGGCCAGCGCGATCTTTGCCATATCCCGGGCGGTAGAGTAGTTGTTGTGATCGTACAGGCCGTGGGGGCAGGTAAAGTGGGTGCTGGTACAGCCCAGCTGGCTGGCCCGGGCGTTCATCCGGGCGGCAAAGGCGGCCAGGTCTCCCCCGGCGGCGTCGCTGGCCAGCACGCTGGCCGCGTCGTTGGCGCTGGGCACCAGCATGGCGTAGAGCATGTCGAGGCGGCGGACGCTCTCCCCGGCCTGCAGGCCGATGGTGTGGCCCCGGTTGGCCCGGATGGCTTGGAACTCCGGTGTCAGGCTGTCCGGGATGGGGATGCTCTCGTTCAGGTCGGCCCCGCTTTCCAGCACGAGAAGGGCCGTCATCATCTTGGTCAGACTGGCAATGGGCCGCACCTGATCCGGGTTCTGCTCTACAAGGGCCTCCCCGTGTTGGCGTCAAACAGATAGACCGCCTCCGCGTCATAGGCCGTCTGGATGGGCATGGCGTAGGCGGCGGCAAAGCCGGGCAGGGCCAGCGCCGCGGTCAGGGCAAGGGTGAGCACCAGCGCCGCCGCCCGGCAAAAAAGGGAATGCTTGTGCATGGGAAAAAACTCCTCCGGAAGTTTTCAGCTTCCTCTTGAACTGTAACTGATAAAAAAGAATACCATAAATGAAGAAAAAAGAGAAAGGTGGTTTTTCACAATGATCCTATCCTTTGGTGGAAAAAGCCCCCGGGACGAGGGGGCAGCCTTGTGGCGGACAACGCCACCGTGCAGGGCGACGTGCTCCTCAAGCCGGGCACGACGGTCTGGTACGGGGCTGTGCTCCGGGGCGACAGCGGCACCCTGACGATTGGCGAGAACACCAACATCCAGGACAATGCCGTCCTCCACTGCGACGCGGGCGGGAAAGTGCTGCTGGGCAGGAACGTCACCGTGGGCCACTGTGCGCTGGTGCACGGCTGCACCGTGGGCGATGACAGCCTCATCGGGATGCACGCCACCCTGCTCAACCACAGCGTGGTGGGCAAGCGGTGCATCATCGGGGCCGGGGCGCTGGTGCCGGAGGGCATGGTCATCCCGGACGATTCTGTGGCCGTGGGCATCCCCGCCCGGGTCATCAAGAAGATCACCCCGGAGCAGCTGGAGCACAACCGCGCCAACGCCGCAAGCTATGTGGAAGAGGGCAAGGCGCACGCCGAGGCGCAAAAGCACGAACCTGAAAAACCGCGTCCGTTCTGGTCAAAATGACCGAGCGGGCGCACACATGTTGGGATCGCTGTTAAGAAAGTGGAAGATCCCTACGATGTGATTATTCTGATGGCCAATGCTCGGTAAAAGAAAATAACCAACAACCCCGCAGGTGGAACAGCATCCATCTGCGGGGTTTCTATGGAAAAAACTTTTGTGTGAAAACAAAGCGAAAAATTTTCGTTCGGTAATTAACACATTTTTCACAAGAAAGTAATGACTTTTGTGCGGAAATCGGGTATACTATCCTCACAAGGGCGCGGGGCCGCAACCGCTCCCCTTGCACATGATTCCTCCTCACACCAAAGCAATACCCCAAACAAAATCCCCCTCCGGTGTACCGCAAGCGCCGGAGGGGATTTTGGGTTTTATACAGGTTTATACCGCGCCGTAAATGCCGTGTACCGAGACTTCGCCGGTGAAGACATGCTCCTCGCCGGAGTCGGTGCGGACAACAAGGCGGCCCTCTTCGTCGATATCCACGGCTTCGCCGCTGCCCTCGCCGCCGCCGGGCAGGTCAAAGGTCACGCGGCGGCCGATGTTGACACAGGCCTTTTTGTACTCCTCCCGGAACGGCGCGAAGCCATCCCGCGCGAAGACGTACATGGGGCGGTCAAAGCCGAAATCCGTCAGGGCCTCGGCCAGCCACTCGGGGTCGGTGGTGAGGTCTACGTTGGCCCCCTGCAGTGCCAGCGAGGTGCCGTGGGGCAGGTCGGCGGCGTCAAAATAGCTCTGGGGCTGGGCCAGGTTGATGCCAATGCCGCACAGGATGCCCCGGCCCTGCTGCTGGTAGCCGTAGCTGACGCCCTCGCAGAGGATGCCCACGATCTTTTTTGCCGTTGAGCAGCAGGTCGTTGGGCCATTTGATCTGGCACTCCACGCCGTAGCGCAGGGACAGCTGCCGCCGCACGGCCAGGCTGGCCAGCAGCGGCAGGGTGGCAGGCTGGGCCAGCGGCTCCCGGATGGCCACGGTGTAGTACAGGGCCTTGCCCTCGGCGTTTACCCAGCTGCGGCCAAGCCGCCCGCGCCCGGCGGTCTGGTTTTCGGTATACACCGCCGCAACGGGGCCGAACTCCTCGAAATGTTCCTTTACATAGGCGTTGGTGCTGCCGCATTCGGGCAGATAGCGCACCTCATTGATGCTCATGCTTTGGGTACCTCTTTGTGCTCATGGCCCACGACCTTGCCGTCGGCCAGTGTCAGGATGCCGTAGGTGTCGGCCCCAGTGTAGCAGCGGCCGCAGGAGCCCGGGTTGAACAGGAACACCCCGCCCCGGGTCTCGGCCAGCGGGATGTGAGTGTGGCCGAACAGCGCCACCTCTGCCCGCGGGCTGCGGCAGCATCTGCCAGCGTATCCAGATCGTATTTTACGCCGTACATGTGCCCGTGCGTATAGAAAACGATGACCTGATCGAAAGCGGCCAGCCCGTCGTAGGGCTCCAGTGCGCCAAAATCACAGTTTCCGGCCACGGCATAGGTCCGCAGGCGGGGGTATTTGGTCAGTGCAAGTTCTAAATCGCGCAGGCCGTCGCCCAGAAAGATCAGGGCGTCGATGTTTTCCCGTTCTGCTTTCAGGATGCGCGCGATGGCGTCGCTGCCGCCATGGCTGTCGCTCAGGATCAAAAGTTTTGTCACGAAAGGGGCCTCCTCAATATTTTAATACGTCTTAAACCTCTCAGTCTCACATTCGCTCGACAGCCACTCCCCTTTCGGCACTTTCGTGCCACCTCCCCCGGCCGGGGGAGTCTTTCCTGACAGGGGAGCCTTTGGCAAATAGAGAAAGCTTCCATCGACTGCCAAGGCCTCCCCTGCTAGGGAAGGTGGCATTGCGTCAGCAATGACGGAGAGGTTTAATAATTCTGCTGCAACACCAGCAGTTGTTTATAGATCTCACTCTTGGAGTAGGGCGTGCCCTGGGCCGCGGCTTTGGCGGCTGCCGAGGGGCCAAAGCCCTGCCGGGTCAGTTCCAGCGCCCGCTGGGCGGCTTCGTCCAGCGTCAGCTCGGTGGGTTCCGCGGCGGGGGCGCCGGCCATCACCAGCACATACTCGCCCCGGGGCTCGTTGGCGGCGTAGTGGGCCACGGCCTCGCCCAGGGTGGTCTTCCAGATCTCTTCATGGAGCTTGGTCAGCTCCCGGCAGAGGGTGATGCTCCGGTCCTCGCCAAAGGCGGCGGTCAGGTCGTCCAGCGTGGTGCGCAGTTTGTGGGGCGCCTCGTAAAGATGACGGTCCGCTTCTCGCCCAGCAGCTCGGCCAGACGCTCCTTTTTCTGCTTCCGGTTCACGGGCAGAAAGCCCTCAAACACCCAGCGGGAGGTATCCTGCCCCGAGACGGCCAGTGCCGTGACGCAGGCCGAGGCGGCGGGCACGGGCACTACTTTGATGCCCCGGGCCAGCGCGTCCCGCACGATGACCTCGCCCGGGTCGGAGACGCAGGGCATTCCGGCGTCCGAGCAGAGGGCGCAGTTCTCCCCCGCCTCGATGCGGCGGAGGATGCCCTCGCCTTTCTGGAGGGCGTGCTCGTAGTAGCTGACCATGGGTTTTTTCAGGCCCAGAAAGTTGAGCAGCTTCATGGTCACGCGGGTGTCCTCGGCGGCAATGAAATCCGCCGCGCCGAACGTTGCCGCCACCCGGGGCGGCATGTCCTCCAGGTTGCCGATGGGAGTTGCCACGATGTATAATGTTCCGGCCATAACAGCCCTCCTCAGTGTTTTCCGTACATTGCAGCACCGGCTGCAATGAGAATGTCCGGCTCGATCTTCAAGCCCGTTTTCCGGTTCTTCTGCGCCTCCACCAGAAACAGCCAGGGGCGCTTTCGGCTCTGTTTTTCACAAACGCCAGCCGCTTGGGCTCCAGCCGGTGGGCCCGCAGCACGGCCAGTACCTCGGCCAGCCGCTCGGGCCGGTGGCAGAGCGCCAGCCGCCCGCCGTCTTTCAGCAGGCGGAACCCGCAGGCGCAGACATCTTCCAGCGTGCAGTCGGTCTCGTGGCGGGCGGTGCCCGGGCCGCGTTGCTGCTCTGGAAGCCCGCCGTAAAATAGGGCGGGTTGCAGGCGCAGAGGTCAAAACTGCCCTCCCCCTCCCGGTAGGCGCGCAGGTCCGCGCGGACGGGGGTGATGTGGGCAAGCTCCGGGCCCTGCGCGGCCACGGCTTCCGCCAGCAGGGCGCTGGCCTCCGGCTGCAGCTCCAGGGCCGTGCAGGGGCCCCGGTGGCCGCTGTCGTGCCACTCCAGGCTGACAATGCCGCAGCCCGAACACAGGTCGGCTGCTTTCTGGCCGCGTTTGGGCGGGCAGAACCGGGCCAACAATAAGGCGTCCGAGCCAAAGCGGTGGACGGACGAACAATAGACTTCTGTTTTATTATACAAAATCTCGGTTGAATGTTCCATATACAGGCTCAAAATCCTTTGCCAAAATATCGGGGCCGAAAATCCGACAAAATTGTGCAGGCCGGGAAAATTGCGCGGAAACAGAAAAGCGGCAGACCCGTTTGGACAGGTCCACCGCTTTTTTGTGTCTGTTTACAGGAATCGCTGCAATTATTCAGCAGTGATAGCACCAGTGGGGCAAGCACCCTCGCAAGCGCCGCAATCGATGCAAGCGTCTGCGTTCACAACTGCAACACCACCCTCAATGGTGACTGCACCAACCGGGCAAGCGCCCTCGCAAGCGCCGCAGCCAACACATGCGTCAGAAACCTTGTGTGCCATAATCGTACTCTCCTTATCTCCCGTGCGGTCAGTTATGAAGAAACCTGCCCTTGCACGGCGGGTGGCGGGCTCCCTCGGAAATCTTATCCTTGACACGATTCTAGCAAAGCAAAATCAAAAAGGCAAGACTAACCGTACCGCGCAAAATGCAAAACTCGTTTTTTTGTTGGGTTGCACAAAAGCACAGGCTAACTTTTGGAGGAAATTGAAGAGAGTTTTTTGGCGAAAATCACGAAATATGGTGAGTTTTAGCAGACTAACCTTGGTAAATTCCCACTATTTTTCTGGGAATTATCTGCCCTGTTTGGGACAGTTTCCGCAACCCGTGCTGCCATCGGCGTCGGCGGAAGCTACCACCGGGGCGGGGTTGCGCACGCCGGAATAATCGTCGTCCGGGTCCGGGCGGCGGGGGGGCGCGCTTGCCGCCGCTGATGTACTCACACACGCCCACCTTGTAGTAGCGCGGGGTGAGGGCCTCGGTGCCGCAGCGCACCCGCAGGTAGCCGGAAACGGGGTTGACTTCCAGCACGGTGCCCAGGCCGTCCGGGGTGCGGACGGTGCTGCCCACCATGGGCATGATGCTGTTCAGGTACTCGTAGGCGCTCTCCTCGTAGGCCAGACAGCACATCAGACGGCCGCAGGCACCGCTGATCTTGGTGGGGTTCAGGGACAGGCCTTGCTCCTTTGCCATCTTGATCGAAACAGGCTGGAAGTCCTTTAAAAAGCGGGAGCAGCAGAACGGCTGGCCGCAGATGCCCAGGCCGCCGGTCATCTTGCTGTCGTCGCGCACGCCGATCTGGCGCAGCTCGATGCGGGTGTGGAAGATGCCTGCCAGATCCTTGACCAGCTCCCGGAAGTCCACGCGGCCGTCCGCCGTGAAGTAGAACATGATCTTGGAGCGATCGAGGGTGTACTCGGCCTCCACCAGCTTCATTTCCAGGCCGTGGCGTGCAATGCAGTCCTGGCAGGTGCGGTAGGCGCGCTTTTCGTCCTCGCGGTTCTGGCGCATCCGGCGCACGTCCACGCTGTCGGCCATGCGGGTGATGGGCTTGAGGGCCTTGGGCACCGCCGTGTCGGCGATCTCCCGCACGCCCTGCACCACCTCGCCGCATTCAATGCCGCGGGCAGTTTCCACAATGACGTAATCCCCGGCCTTGATGTCAGCATCGGCGGGGTCAAAATAATAGGTCTTGCCGTTGTCCTTGAAACGGACGGATATAACTTTCTTCATAGCATTCCTCTTTGGGGTGGTTGTTGTTCTCGTTGTATCTGAGTCGGGCTCCAAATGAGCCTGATTCCATTCTGATGTTAGTATACCATAATCAAAAGCACATTTCCACGAAAAAATAAAATCGCCGCGTCCGGGCACCCTGTTCGGGCCCCCAAAAATTTGGCGGCGGGTGCAATGATCGGCCCGGCTCGTTCGTATACAACCTGATTTCGACATGAAAATTCTGGAAACGGGTCAAAAAATTGAGGAATCGAGCGGAGAATTCCCCGGTTGCGGAAAAGTATCTTAAGTTTTATAAAAGATTCACCAAGGGACTATTGCAACCCCCTCCCCCTCGTGTATAATAAGGGTATTAAAGGAAATTTAAGCCCTGCTGCTTTGGGGGCCTAAGAGAAACGGTAGGAAGAAATGGAAAAATTCAGTGTCAAAAAACCGTTTACGGTGCTGGTTGGGGTTGTCATGATCCTGCTGCTGGGGTTCGTGGCCCTCAGCCACATGCAGACCAACCTGCTGCCGGACATTAGCACGCCGTACCTGATGGTGGTCACGGTTTACCCCGGTGCCAGCCCGGAGCGTGTGGAGAGTGAAGTCTCCGACGTGATGGAAAACGCCCTGGGTACTGTGGCGGGTGTGGACACCATCACCGCCACCTCGGCGGAAAACTACAGCCTGCTGCTGATGAAGTTCTCCGAGGGCACCGACATGAACAGTACCATGGTCAAGGTGTCCAACAAGGTGGACCAGACGGTGTCCAGCCTGCCAAGCAGCTGCCTGACCCCTTCCATCATTGAATACAGCATGAACATGAATGCCTTTATGACGGTTGCCATCAGCCGCGAGGGCAGTGATGTCTACGACCTCTCCGATTTCGTCAGCGGCACGCTGGTGCCCTATGTGGAGCGCAGGGGCGGCGTGTCCAGCATCTCGGCCAACGGCCTCATCGAGAAGATGGTGCAGGTGCAGCTGAGCCAGTCCAAGATCGACGTCATCAACGAGAAGCTGCTGGAGACCATCGACGTCCAGCTGGCGGCGGCCCATGAGCAGCTGGAAGCCGCCCAGGCCCAGATCGAAGCCGGCCGCAAGGAGTACGAAAAACAGCTGAAAAACTTCGGCAACACGGTCTCCGACACCGTCATGGCCCAGATGGGCACCGAGGTGGGTGCCGCCGTGACCACCGTCCGGGATAAGGCGCAGGCCCTGCTGGACAGTGTGAACCAGCTGATCGCCGTGGTCAACGAGCCGGAGATCCAGCAGGCGCTGATCGAGGTGCGCGATGGCCTGCAGCATGTGGTGGACCAGTTCAACGAGACGGGAATGCGGGACATTGACTCCCTCATTTCCATCATCGGCGAGCTGCGCGATATCACCGATAAGCTCACCGTTGCCCTGCAGCAGCTGCAGAACCGCCTGAACCTGGAAACGGGTGCCGACGGCAGCACCGCCGGAGATCTGGCGGGCGATCTGGAAGTGCAGCAGAGCATGAGCACCATCTATAAAACGCTGGAAGATACCATCAAGGCCATGGACAATGTGCCCGAGCTGATGAACACGTTCTCCCAGGCGCTGGGCAGCTATTCCAGCCAGCAGCTCTCCGCGTACATGAAGTTTACCGAAGCCCGTGAGATGCTGAACAACTACCAGACCCAGTACGACGAGGCCAACGCCCAGTATGAGGCGGCCAAGGAAAAGGCCCTCGCCAGCGCCGATGTGGCCAAGCAGCTGGATATCGACACGCTGGCCACCCTCATCTACGCCCAGAACTTCTCCATGCCCGCCGGCTACGTCAAGGACTCCAGCGGAAAATCCTGGCTGCTGAAGGTCGGCGAAGGGTACGACAGCGTTTCGGACATCGAGGGCGCACTTCTGCTCCACGTCGATGGCTTCGGCGATGTCCGCCTCTCCGATGTGGCGGATGTGGAAGTCATTGATAACGCCGAGGCCAGCTATACCCGTCTGAATGGCGAGCGGGCCGCCGTGCTCAAAATTTTCAAGAGCTCCACGGCCAGCGCCAGCACGGTCTCGGATAACTGTCTGGAAGCGTTCAAGGAGCTGAAAGCCCAGTACGACGGCCTGAAAGTGGTCGTTCTGTCCAACCAGGGCAACTACATTACCGTTATTGTCAAGAGCATCCTCACCAGCATGATCGTGGGTGCCGCTCTGGCCATCATCGTGCTGGCCATCTTCCTGAAAGATATCAAGCCCACCCTCGTGGTCGGCATCAGCATCCCGCTGTCCGTTCTGTTCGCCATCGTGCTGATGTACTTCACCGGGCTGGACCTCAACGTCATGACGCTGGCGGGCCTCTCCCTCGGCATTGGTATGCTGGTGGATAACTCGGTCGTCGTCATTGAGAACATCTACCGTCTGCGGGGCCGGGGCGTCCCTGCACCCCGCGCGGCCGTGCAGGGCGCAAAGCAGGTGGGCATGTCCATTGTGGCCTCTACTCTCACCTCGGTCTGCGTCTTCGTGCCCGTCATCTTCACCTCCGAGACGGTGCGCAACCTGATGCAGCCCATGTCTCTCTGCATCGGCTACTGCCTCATGGCCTCCCTCATCGTGGCCATTACCGTTGTCCCGGCGGCGTCCTCCACCGTGCTGAAAAAGGCCGAGCCCAAGAAGCTGGCCTGGTTTGAGAAAGTGCAGGACAAGTACGGCAAGAGCCTGGAGTGGTGCTTCCAGCACCGCGCCATCCCGCTGGGGGCTGCCATCGTTCTGCTGGCTTTCTGCGGCTGGTGGGTCTTCTCCATGGGCATCACCCTGCTGCCGGAGATCACCAGCAACGAGGCCATTGTGGAGATCTCGACCACGGCGGATATGAGCAAAGAGGATTCTTACGATGTGGCCGGGCAGGTGGTGGAAGCCCTGATGGCGGTGGACCATGTGGAAGAGGTGGGCATCACCACCGATACCAGCGTGGCCGGCATCGACGTTGGCCAGCTGGGCTTCCCAAGGCCATTACCGACCTGCTGAACGCGGCCAACAGCTACGGCAGCTATAAGATCAATGTCAAACTGGATGAGAGCCTCTCCTCCACTCAGATCGAAACCGCCCGTCAGGCGCTGGAAGACGCCCTGGGCAGCGTGGAAAACTGCACCGGCACCGTGGAGATCAGCGGAATGCAGGAGCTCACCAGCATGATGGCCAACGGCCTCAGCGTCAAGGTCTACGGCCCCGACACGGCCACCATCACCCAGCTGGCCGATAAGGTCGTGGAGATGGTCAACAACACCGAGGGCTTTACCAACGCCACCACCGGCCTGGGCAACGGCGACGCCACCATTGAGCTGCAGATCGACCGTGATAAGGTCCGTGCCTATGGCCTGACCGTCGCGCAGGTGTATCAGCAGATCGCGGCGGACCTGACCACCACCACCACCGCCAAGACCCCCGTTGTGGTGGACGGCACTTCCATGACGGTCCAGATCACCGATAACCTGGACCCCGTCACCAAGGAAAACATGATGGGCATTGCCTTTGAGACCACCACCATGTCTGCCGATGGCACCACCACCACGGGCACCTGTCAGCTCAGCGATATTGCCACCTGGACCGTGGGCACGGCCCCGACTCCCTGACCAGCGAGAACCAGACCCAGTTCGTCACCGTCACGGCGGACACTCTGCCCGGCTACAATACCACCGTGCAGGCCCGTCAGGTCAAGAAGACGCTGGACGCCTACACCCTGACCGATGAGATGCCGGAGGGCTGCTCCTTTGACGTGGGCGGCGAGTCCGGCAACGTCAACAAGATGACCAATGAGATGGTGCAGTGGCTGGCACTGGCCCTGCCGTTCGTCTATCTGGTCATGTTGGCACAGTTCCAGAGCCTGCTGTCCCCGTTCATCGTGCTGTTTACCATCCCCTGGCCTTTACCGGCGGCGTGCTGGGAATTCTGCTCACGGGCCAGCAGTTGACCATGATCTCTCTGATGGGCTTCATCGTCCTGATGGGTACCGTCGTCAACAACGGCATCGTCTTTGTGGACTACACCAACCAGCTCCGCCTGGGCGGCATGGAGCGCCGCGCGGCCCTCATCGCCACCGGCAAGACCCGTATGCGGCCCATCCTCATGACCACCCTGACCACGGTGCTGGCCATGCTCCAGACGGCCCTGAGCAACGATATGGCTGGACAGCTGATGCGCGGCATGTGCGTCGTCATCATCTGCGGCCTGAGCTACGCCACCCTGATGACCCTGTACATCGTCCCGCTGATGTACGACATCCTCTTCAAGAAGCCGCCGCTCAACGTGGATATCGGCAGCGAGGAAGACCTGGACGACATCCCGGACGACGCGGCCGAGTTCCTGGCGCAGGCCAACGCGCAAGCATAAATTCCCCTGCAAACAAAAAATCCTCATGGAGCGCTCCATGGGGATTTTCTTTGCAAAACCACCAAAAAATCTCCCAAAATATTGGCTGTTAATTCTAAAAAGTTCTGCCCACAAGCGTGTGAAACTATGATATAATCATAATTATGAAAGATACACTCAGGAGTGCGCCTGCTGGGTGTGAACCAAATGATGAGGAGGCGAGCGCAATGGCACAGTTTCGTTCCAAGCCTTTTGGTGTGGCAAAAAGCGGCGAAAAGGTCAACGAGTACATCATCTCCAACCCCGGCGGACTGGAAGTGCATGTGCTGAACTATGGCTGTGTGATCAAAAATATCCTTGTCCCCACAAAAAGGGCCCGGTGGACGTGGTCGTAGGGCATGACACCCTGGCCGACTACGAAAACGACTTCAACTCTCAAAGCAGCACCTGCTGCGGCGCGTTTGTGGGGCGGTACGCCAACCGGATCGAGAACGCGGTGTTCAGTGTAGGCGGCAGGGCCTACCATCTGGAAGCCAACAATGGCAAAAACCATCTGCATGGCATGTTCCCGCGCAAGATCTACGAGGTGAAATCCTTTGGCGATACCCTGTTACTGGAGGCGGAGCGCCCGGATGGAGAAGACGGGTTCCCCGGCAATCTGAAAATTTCGGTGCGGTATATCCTCACGGAGGACAATGCCCTGCGGATGGACTACCGGGTGTCCTCCGACGCGGACACCGTGCTGAACCTCACAACCATACCATACCTATTTTAATCTGGATGGTGAGGGCGATGTGCTGAACCAGAAACTCAAGCTCTACGCGTCCCGGTATCTGGAGGGCAACAACGAGACCTGCCCCACCGGGCGCATCCTGCCCGTGGCGGGCACGCCGATGGATTTTACTTCCGGCAAACCGCTGGGCCGGGACATCGACACGGGCTTTTCCCAGACCACCATGGTGGGCGGCGGCTTTGACCATTGCTTTGTCATTGACCGGGACCGCGGTTCCAGCCAGAGCCTGTGCGCCTGGGCCACCAGCGAGAAAAAGCGGCATCAGCATGAAGATGTACACCACTCAGCCGGGCATCCAGCTTTACACGGGCAATTTTTGCAGGATTGCCCCACCCCGGGCAAGGGCGGCGTGCCGCTGCAGAAATACGGCGGCTTTGCGCTGGAGACCCAGCACTTCCCCTGCAGTCCCTCGCACCCGGGTTTCCCACCACCATCCTCCGGGCGGGCAAGGTCTTCCGCGCCAACACCACGCTGCGCTTTTTCACCGGACGCCAGTGTGGACGCCTTTGAAAAAGAGAACGGAATGGCCGCCCGGTCGGGCGGTCATTTTGTGTTCCGGGTGATCTTTCTCTCATTTGCACAAAAAGCGTCTTCCCTCCATGGGCAGGGTGCAAAAAAATTGTGGTTCCATCATCGTGCGGAAAAAGATGCAACAAGAATCCAGCCGCATAAAATGGGCGGTACTTGATTCCGCGTGCAAAAAGCGGTATTCTTTAGGCAGCAGGGGCATGGCCCTTACAAAGAATGCAACAATGGTGACGAGAGAGAGGTTTTTGCAATGGCAATTCTGGTTTCCGGCGGCGCTGGCTACATTGGCAGCCACACCTGCATTGAACTGTTGAACGCTGGCTACGATGTGGTGGTGGCCGATAACTACTATAACGCTTCTCCGGTGGTGCTGGAGCGGGTCAAGCAGATCACGGGCAAGGACTTCCGCTTCTATCAGGCCGATATGACCAAGCATGAGGATGTGGAGAAGATCTTCACCGAGTGCCCGGACATCACCGCGGTCATCCAGTTTGCAGCCTACAAGGCTGTGGGCGAGAGTGTCTCAAGCCCATTGAATACTACTATAACAACCTCAACTGCACCCTGGTCATCCTGGATGTGATGCGCCGCCACGGCTGCAAGAACTTTGTCTTCAGCTCCTCGGCCACCGTTTACGGCGACCCCGCCAGTGTGCCCATCACCGAGGACTTCCCCGTGGGTGCCACCACCAACCCCTACGGCACCACCAAGGCCTTCACCGAGCGCATCCTGACCGACGTCTGCAAGGCTGACCCCACCCTGAACGTGGCTCTGCTGCGCTATTTCAACCCCATCGGTGCCCACAAGTCCGGCCTCATCGGCGAGGACCCCAACGGGATCCCCAACAATCTGATGCCCTACATTGCAAAAGTCGCTGTGGGCAAGCTGGAAAAAGTGCACGTCTTCGGCAACGATTACCCCACCCCGGACGGCACCGGCTGCGCGATTACATCCACGTGGTCGATCTGGCCCGCGGCCATGTCTGCGCCATCCGGAAGCTGGAGACCAACTGCGGCCTCTTCATCTGCAACCTGGGCACCGGCAAGGGCTACAGCGTGCTGGATGTCATCCATGCCTTTGAGAAAGCCTGCGGCAAGAAGCTCCCCCTACGTCATCGAGGCCCGCCGCCCCGGCGATATCGCCGAGTGCTACGCCGACCCCTCCAAGGCCAAGCGTGAGCTGGGCTGGGTGGCTGAGTACGGCATCGAGGAGATGTGCGCCGACAGCTGGAACTGGCAGAAGAAGAACCCCGACGGCTACCACACTGCAAAATAAAAGGATTTTCCACTGCGATTGTCCATAACGTTGAAAACACCCCCGTCTGCCGCGGCAGACAGGGGTGTTTTTGCATCGCGGAGGTCATTTCACGATAGGACATTTTATGAAATGCGGTCCGCGACGAAATTTGTCGTTGGCATCCCTTGACAAAGGATAAAAGTTAGCCTATAGTACCATTGTTAATACAGACTAACAAATGGTCGAAGAAAGGCGGACAACCATGACACTGAAAGAACTGAACATCGGCGAAAGCGCTGTCATTGAGACGGTTGGCGGACAGGGTGCCCTCCGCCAGCATTTTCTGGATATGGGCCTGATCCCTGGGGAAAAGGTCACCCTTGTCAAGTTTGCACCCATGGGTGACCCGATGGAGCTGCAGATCCACGGCTACGCCCTGACCCTCCGGTTGGATGACGCGGCCCGGATCAACGTTTCCCCGGCAAAAACCGTCCGGGTGGTGCCCGCTGCCTGCCCGGAACAGAAAGTGGTAGAGCACCCCGGCCTGGGCGAGGGCGGCCGCTACCATACCAAAAAGGGAGAGAATCCGCTGCCGGACGGCACGACCCTCCCCTTTGCACTGGCGGGCAATCAGAACTGCGGAAAGACCACCCTGTTCAACCAGCTTACCGGCTCCAACCAGCATGTAGGCAATTTCCCAGGCGTGACTGTGGACCGCAAGAGCGGTGCGATTAAGGGCCACCCGGAGACCGAAGTGACCGATCTGCCCGGCATTTACTCCATGTCGCCCTATTCCAGCGAGGAAATCGTCACCCGGCAGTTCCTCATCAATGAGAAACCCACCGGCATCATCAACATCGTGGATGCCACCAACATTGAACGGAACCTGTACTTAACGATGCAGCTCATGGAGCTGGATACCCCCATGGTGCTGGCGCTGAATATGATGGATGAGGTGCGCGGAAATGGCGGTACCATCCGCATCAACCAGATGGAGGCCATGCTGGGCATCCCGGTGGTGCCCATCTCCGCGGCCAAGAACGAGGGCGTCGACGAGCTTGTCGCCCATGCCATTCATGTGGCAAAATATCAGGAACGCCCAGGCCGGCTGGATTTCTGTGGCGAGGACGACCACGGCGGTGCGGTCCACCGCTGCATCCATGGCATCATCCATCTCATTGAGGACCACGCCAAGACAGCTGGCATCCCGGTGCGTTTTGCCGCCACGAAGCTGGTGGAGGGCGACCACCGCATTGAGGAAGCCCTGCAGCTGGATCAGAACGAAAAAGAAATGATCGAGCACATCATCCTCCAGATGGAGCAGGAGCGCGGGCTGGACCGGGCCGCTGCCATTGCGGATATGCGGTTCCACTTTATCCACCAGCTGGTGGCTCAGACCGTTGTCAAGCCCTATCAGAGCAAGGAGCAGCTCCGCTGCAACCGCATTGACCGGGTCCTCACCGGCAAATATACGGCCATCCCGGCCTTTGTGGGCATCATGGCGCTGGTGTTCTATCTGACGTTCGGTGTCATCGGTTCCGGCCTGCAGGACCTGCTGGCAGCGGGAATTGACCGGCTGACCACCTTGACGGATAACGCCCTTACGGCATGGGAAGTCAACCCGGCGGTGCACTCACTGGTCATCGACGGCATCTTTACAGGCGTGGGCAGCGTGCTGAGCTTTCTGCCCATCATTGTGACCCTGTTCTTCTTCCTCTCCCTGCTGGAAGATACCGGCTACATGGCCCGTGTGGCGTTCGTCATGGACAAACTGCTCCGCCGCATCGGTCTTTCGGGCCGCAGCATCGTGCCCATGCTCATCGGCTTTGGCTGTACAGTGCCCGGCGTGATGGCCAGCCGCACCCTCCCCTCGGAGCGTGACCGAAAAATGACCATCCTGCTCACTCCGTTTATGAGCTGCTCGGCCAAGCTGCCCATTTACAGCTTGTTTGCAGCGGCATTTTTCCCGCGTCAGGCCGCGTTGGTCATGGTGGGATTGTATTTCCTTGGCATCCTCGTGGGCGTAGGAATGGCCATTCTCCTCAAGGGAACGGTCTTCAAGGGCGAGGCCGTGCCCTTTGTGATGGAGCTGCCCAACTATCGCCTGCCGGGCCTGAAAAACGTGGCCCAGCTGCTCTGGGAAAAGGCCCGGGATTTCCTCGAGCGGGCGTTTACGGTCATCTTTATAGCCACCATCGTCATTTGGTTCCTGCAGAACTTTGACCTCCGGCTCCGCCTGACGTCTGACCCGCAGACCAGCATTCTGGCGCGCATCGCGGGCGATATCGCCCCGCTGTTCGCCCCGCTGGGCTTTGGGGACTGGCGTGTCTCCACGGCCCTCATCACCGGCTTTATGGCGAAGGAGAGCGTTGTTTCCACCCTGACCATCCTGTTCGGCTCCTCGGCAGCCTTTGCAGCTGCCCTTACCCCGGCCCAGGCGGCCCCGCTGCTGGTCTTCTGTCTGCTGTATACCCCCTGCATTGCTGCAGTGGCCTCTGTCAAGCGCGAGCTTGGCGGTAAGTGGGCGGCCATCATGGTGGTAAACCAGTGCGTCACCGCGTGGCTTTGCGCGCTGGTAGTGCGGCTGATCCTGCTGGCGATTTAACGGCAAAATAGGAAAAAGGCTCTGTCGGGTTCCGGCAGAGCTTTTTTCATCCTTGACAGAGAAAACGGCCTGTGCTATAATCGCTTCAAATTTGAATAATCTAAAATTGAAAGAAGTGAAGCTGCATGAACCCCAGCCTGGAATTCTCCCAGAAGTTTGTGGTGGGCTACAACGCCGCCTGCAAGCCCCTGTGTCAAGAACTCAAGCTGCCGCAGACGGCGCTGGATATCCTGCTGTTCCTCGTCAATAACCCCGAATACAAGACGGCCAGCGACATCGTGGAGGTGCGAAAGCTAAAAGCGAACCTTGTCTCGGTCAATGTGGACCGCCTCGTGCAGGAGGGCTACCTCCGGCGGGAGGCCGTGGCAGGTGACCGCCGCAAGACCCTGCTCATCGGGACGGAAAAGGCCCGCTCCGTGGTAGAGCGGGGCCGGGAGGTGCAGAACCGTTTTCTGGAGCGGCTGCTGGACCACACGGACGAAGCCCAGCGGGCGGCGTTTTTGCCACGCTGGAGACCATGAGCAAAAATCTGGATGCCATCATTGAGGGGGAAGATTGAGATGCATATTTTATATGTTCTTCTGGTCACCTTTTTTGCCGGCATGGGTGCCGGACTCGGCACCGGCTTCGCCGGAATGAGCGCAGCCGCCGTCATCAGTCCCATGCTCATCACGTTCCTGGGCATGGACCCCTACATGGCCGTGGGCATCGCCCTGGCCTCGGACGTGCTGGCCAGCGCCGTCTCCGCGTACACCTACCACAAAAACAAGAACCTGGACGTGAAAAACGGCCTCATCATGATGGCCAGCGTGCTGGGATTCACGGTGGTGGGCAGCTGGCTGGCAAGCCTTGTCCCCTCTCGGACGATGGGCGGCTTCTCGGTGTTTATGACGTTCCTGCTGGGCATCAAGTTCATTGTCAAGCCGGTCATGACCACCAAAGAGGCCATGCAGGGGATCTCCGCGAAAAAGCGTGCGATCCAGTCCATCGTCTGCGGTGTCATCATCGGCCTGATCTGCGGCTTTGTGGGCGCCGGCGGCGGTATGATGATGCTCCTCATCCTCACCAGCGTGCTGGGCTATGAGCTCAAGACCGCCGTGGGCACCAGCGTCTTCATCATGACGTTCACGGCCCTGACGGGTGCTGTCTCCCACTTTGCCATCGGCGGGGCCCCGGACTGGCCCGTGTTTGCCCTCTGTGTCCTCTTTACCCTGCTCTGGGCGCGAATCGCGGCGGTGTTTGCCAATAAGGCGGACGCCAAGACCCTCAACCGCGCGACCGGTATCGTGCTGGTGGTGCTGGGCATCGTGGTCATGGGCTTCAATCTGCTGACAAAGTAAAATAACAAAAACCAACAGGAGCCTGTGCGTGGGAATCGCTTCCCGGCACAGGCTCCTGTTGGTTTTACAGAGGAGTGTTTGTCGTTTTAAAGGTGCCTCACTGCACGAATTCCAGGTTCACGTTGCCGTTGCTGGCATTGGCCGTAAAGCTCTGGGCAGCGCCAAGATTCTGCTGGACAGGGGCGCTGCTGCGGATGGCGAAGCTATCGTCGTTGGCGTCGGTAAGGGTCACGCGACCACTGCCTGCGGTCAGGTTCAGGCCATACTCCGCGCCGCGGCCCGTCACAGTGCCCACCACGCTGGCGTTGGTGGCGGTGCAGTAGAAATAGGGCGACGCAGTGTGGTCCAGCTTGACGTCACCGTTCTGGGCCTGTGCGGTAATGCTCAAAGCCGAGGTGTTGGCCAGGCTGATGCGGCCGTTCCGGGTGGAAGCGGCAAAGGTCTGGGTGAGCAGGTTGTTCACTTCCACTTTGCCGTTGTTGGCCGTGGCGTTCAGGTTATCCAGACTGCCGCCGGTAATGGAAATGTTGCCGTTGGTGGTGGTCAGGGTATTGGACTGAGACGTCATATCCTGGATGGTGATATTGCCGTTGCTGGTATCCACCGTGACGCCTGCAAACGCCCTGCGGGGCAGCTTGACGGTCATGGTGCAGATGCACTTGCTGTTGTTCACGCTCATGGAAGCGTCGCCCTTGAGGCCCTGAATGTTCAGGCTCGGGCCCGCAATGGTAAAGCTGTACAGCTCTCCGCCCGTGCCAAAGGCATCATTGTAGGAGCTGTTGTAGCTGTACTCCACCACCACATGGTCCACATCATCGGCTTTTACCGTCACATCGGCGTATTTGTCGCTGACGGATAGGCTGCTGATGGCCTCTGCCGTTTCATAGGTTTTGGTAATGAGCCCCGCTCCCGCGCTGTTTTCCTGCGGAGAGGGGGTAAAACCACAGAGCAGAGCCACCGCTGCCGCCGCAGACAACAGTGTGCAGAATAGCTTTTTCATGGTTCAAAACCTCCAATCTGAGACTTGGACAGGCGTGCCCAAATTTTATTACAGATTCTACTATAAAAATAACGCAAAACAAAGAAAAAGTCAAGAAATACAACAAAAAAGCCCGTGCAGGGCACGGGCTTGGAAAACTGCTTATTTCTCCTCGATGGTGGAGTGCTCGATCACCCAGTCAGCAGCGCGGCGGATGGCCTCGTTGCGGCGAATGCTCTCCACGTTGGACTTGGCCATGATCTCTTCCAGAGGCTTCTTGAGCTTGTCGGCACGCTCCTGCATCTTGGCGGTCATCTCCTCATCGGTGGGGACGAGGTTCTCCTGCTGTGCCACCTGCAGCAGAGCCATCCGGGCGCGGGTGTTGTTCTCCGCAGCCTTGTGAACGTTTGCGGTAAAGGTCTCGCGGGTCTGGTGCACCTGGGACAGGTAGTGGTCCAGGCTGATGCGCTGCATCTGGAGCTGCTGCTGGATGTTCTCCATCTCGCGCTGGTAGGTGCTCTCCACCAGGACGCTGGGGATCTCACCCTCCGCGGCGTTGGCCAGCTGGGTCAGGACCTGATCTTTGGCGCGGTTCAGGGCGCTGGCGTGCTTGCCATCGTGGATCTGCTGGCGGATCTGCTCACGGAACTCTTCCATGGTGTCCACCTTGCCCGCTTTCTTGGCAAAAAATCACTGTTCAGTGCGGGCAGCTGGCGGACGCAAACGTCGATCAGCTTGATCTTGAAAACAGCGGGCTTGCCGGCCAGGTCTTTCACATGGTAGGGTGGGGAACGTGACAAAGATGTCGAACTCCTCGCCGCCCTTGTGGCCCAGGATGCCCTCCTCAAATCCGGGGATCATCCGGCTGCTGCCCAGCTGCAGAGTCTGGTTCTTGGCGGAGCCGCCCTTGAACGGCTGGCCGTCCATCTGGCCCTCATAGTCAATGTGGACGATATTGCCCTTGACGGCCGGGCCCTTGTGGGGCACCAGCTCGGCAGAGGCCTGACGGCGGTGCTCCAGCACATTGTCGATCTCTTTGTCCGTGACAGCCGGGGTGACGCACTCGACCTTGAAGCCGGAGGTCTGGGCCAGCTTCAGCTCGGGCTGCAGGGCGGTGGTGGCGGTGGCCACAAAGCCCTCGTCTTTCTTCACGCTGACCAGATCATAGGTGGGCTCGTCCACGGCACGGAAGCCGTGCTCTTTCATGGCGGCGTCATACAGAGCCGGCACATCCTTGTCCATCAGGTCGTTGATGGCATCATACCAGAACGTGTGCTCTCCGCGGTCCGCCTCGATCTGAGCGCGGTCCGCCTCACCCTTGGCAAAGCCCTTGATGGTGTATGTTGCGCGGGTGCGCTCGTACACGGCGTTGGACGCAGCTTCCAGCTCCTCAGCCGAAGCGCTGAACGTCATTTTGCAGACACTCTTTTCGGGAGTTTCCACGCTTACCAGTTTCATAGGTTCTACCCTCCGTGCTGCCCCAAAAGGAGCGTTTTCAAACATTAGTAAAGTTATTATAGCACAACAGGCTCAAAAGCGGTATAATAAAAAGAAGAAAAAGTGCTGCAAACGTCATTTTGCCGGTAGTCCTGCTCCCGCTGGCCCTACGGGCGTGAAAATCGCCCGGCGCCTCGCCGGGGAGCCGTGATCAAGGCGGTGTACCGGTACACCTGAAATTGGAATGACGAAAAGACGCTTTTTTTCTAAAAATCAAAAATATTTCAAAAAATTGTTGACAAACCCTTTGCGAGTGATAAAATACATCTTGTTCCGGACGGAACGTATGCGTTGGTAGCTCAGCTGGATAGAGTGACTGACTACGAATCAGTAGGCCGGGGGTTCGAGAAAATCCGAACCTTTTCTCGATAGGAGAAGGGTTCGGATTTTTTTTGTTTTCTTCGGAAAGCAAAATGAAGGCTCCTTCCCGACGGCTGTGTGTCCAAAACCTTATCAGAAGAACCGTATAACAAAAGTCACAACTGTAAAGGTGCCGTAAGGCAGAAAGGACACAAACATGAAGTACGATGCAAGAGCTTGCCATTTCAACATGGATACCGGCTGCGTGGAGCTGCTGCTCCGGGATGGGAGAATAATCTCCATTGACTGCACTGGGGTCGAGGATGAATTGGACGTGACCATGGCGCAGAGGTCGGAGTTAGATTATCTCATCTACAATGACCCGCTTGGCTATGCAGACTTGATTCTGAACGGCGAACCAGAGGAGTATCTGAAGAATGTGGCGGGAAGTCACGGATTAGAAGATTAAGCATAAAAGGGTATGCGGCTATAAACCGCATACCCTTTTACACTTTATCGCTTCCAGACCGCTGCGGCATTGGAACGTGACATCAGTTCTTCGACCGGGATTCCGGCTGGGCAGATGTCCTGGCACGCAAGAGATTTTCCGCAGCCTTCAAAATAAAGCTGACGATACGCATTTGCGAGTTCTGTCTGATGGGCAATATCCTGTTCTTCGTTCAGAATACGGTAAGCGTTGACGGGCAGAACAGCTCCAGCAAATTCACTGTTCGGGTCAAAGTTCGGGCAGACCTCCAAGCAGCAGCCACAGAGCAGACACTTAGCAGATCGATACCGCTGGCTGTGCGTATAGCTGGTCTGGAACGCATCTCCTTCCAGCCACAGCTTTGTCCGCTTCAGTGCTTCAAAGATCACGGAACGGTCTACGACCAGATCTTTCACCAGTGGGAATTTGCTCAAAGGCTCCAGAGTAACAACGCTTCCCTTACAGTCCCGCAGAAAAACGGAGCAGGCAAGACGAGGCAGACCATTGATCCGCATGGCACAGGCACCGCACTTGCGTATCATGCAGCCGCATTCCCACGCAATGGGGAAACGACCGTTCCGCTCTTTTCGCACAGAGGGCTGCGGTGATTCAGCTCGTTCAACACCGAAGCAATCGAGGTGTCCGCACTTCCCTCAAAGGAAAACTCCTGCCAGCAGGGTGAAGCCTGCGGGTTTTCCTGCCGTTTGATTCGGATGGTGTAGTTCATAAATCATGCCGCCTTTCGGGGATGGATTCAAAGCTGATGGCGATATGCTGCCCGTTCCAGTGTGCCACGGTGGTTTTGCAGTAAACGGCATCGTTGCGTTGGGGATAATCTGCCCGCCAGTGCGCACCCCGGCTTTCTTTTCGAGCGAGGGCACTTTCCAGCATGGCACAGCCCAGAAGCGGAAGGGTGCCAGACAGTTTGCGGATTTCCTGAATGCCCGCTTCCAATGTCTGTGCATCCCGCACGACACCGAGTGCGTTCAGCAGAATACGATTCATCTGCATTTGAGCGTCCGGGGAAAGTTCGGGCAGAACGGATTCTTCGGCACAGGGCATATTGGGGGAACTGACTGTTTCCCGGCAGGCAGTTTCCGCAGCAATCTGTCCTCCATAGATCGCACCCAGAAGAGAATTTCCACCCAGACGGTTTGCGCCATGGTACTGAGCGCAGCATTCACCGGCAGCGTACAGATTCCGCATCGAAGTGCGGTGCCGCTCGTCCACCTGAATGCCTCCCATAAAGTAGTGGATACCCGGCAAAATCGGAATGGGTTCTTTGCGAATATCTTTGTGCAGATAGGTCTGACAATCATCCACCAGTCCGGCAAGTTTATGCTCCATGACTTCTTTAGGAAGCTCTGTCATATCAAGGAACACCTCATAGTCACGGCTGACCGTCCAGACTTCCCGCGCGGTGATGTCACGCGGCATCAGGTTGCCGAGTTCCGGATATTTTTCTTCCATGAAATACCACGGCTTCCCGTTCCGTAATGCAAACAGCCGCCCGCCCTCACCACGGGCGGCCTCACTCAGAAGCATCCGTTTTTCGCCCAGTTCGACCGTGGTAGGGTGGTACTGGATCATTTCAAGATTTGCCATCGGAACGCCCAGACGGAACAGTTCTGCGGTGACTTCTCCGGTATTGGCAAGAGAGCCGGTCGTATCACCGAATAAGCCATGCAGCCCGCCTGTGGCAATCAGGACGGCATCGCATACAAACCGCAGCAGTTCGCCAGTATAGGTGTCCTGCACTGTGCAGCCACCGCAGATGTTCCCGGAAAGCAGCAGGGTGCGGAACTTATGGTGTGGAAAGCGTTCGACCGTTCCTGCGCTTTCTTCCCGGCGCACAGCATCAATCAGAGCGGTCATTAGCTGCTTTCCCGTATCGCTTTGTGCAAAGGCCGTCCGCTTTTTCTTCTGTCCGCCAAAATTCCGCAGGTCGAGTTCATCGTCATCTGTCACGTTGAATTGTACTCCCAGATGGTGCAGGCTGCGCACCAGTTCGGACGCAGCCTGCGTCATCCCCCAGACTGCATTCGGGTCAGCAAGTCCGCAGGCAGCGGTCAGGGTATCTGTATAATGCTGCTCCGGGCTATCCTCCTCTCCCTTGGTATTCAAGGCTGCATTGATTCCGCCCTCTGCCATAACAGACTGCGCCCGCTCGGAGGCAAGGGAGGACACCAGCTTTACCGTCCAGCCGTTTTTCACAGCAGTCAAAGCAGCGGAAAGCCCTGCCAGCCCTGCACCCACGATCACCAAAGTGTGTTTCATACATTGTTCCACCCGATATAATATAGAATGATCGAACCGGCAGCAAACAGCACCAGTATAGAAAGAATCAGATAGAGGTCGCCGCGCTGCTCCTTATCCCGGACGATGCCCAGCGATACCAGAAAGGGTCGGAGATTGAGCAGAAGATGCACAAATACCGAAGCAACCAGTAAAAGCTGCGTCAGCAGCCGGACCGTTGTGAACGGAAACAGAATGTATACGCCGTCCTGCACTCTGCCGAACACGCCAATATGGAAAAAGAGCATGAGCAAAATAGCAAGCCCACTGGTGCGCCTTGCCCAGAACAGAGCATTCTGCTTTCCGTAGAGTTTTCCGCCGGACCGGGAAGCCCGGAATGTCTGTGCGGTCAGCAAAAGCCCAAGGATGGTGTGCGCCGCCAGAATGCCAACGCCGATCCATGCCAGAAACTTTCCTGCCCCGGAACTGATGCCCAGCAACATAAAACTGCCCATCAGCCCATGAAGCAGACAGATGAAAAGTAGCAGAACGGAGAGAATGGTGTTCAGTTTTCGCATGAGGGGTCCTCCATTTCTTCTGCGGAGAGCAGAAGGATGTCTGCATCCGGCAATGCTGTTGCATCAAGCGTATTTTCCGAAACCAGCAGCAGTTGATACCGCCCATTGATTGCACGGGAACGCAGCATGGTTTCGCTGTACTGCTTCAACGTGACATCTGCTCCGGCAGCAGTCAGGCGTTCGCAAAGAGCCGTTGCATAGCAAAGCAAGGGATAGTCTGTTTCGCAGACCGAAAGCGTCATGTGCGGCAGTCCGGCATCGGAAAGGACTTCTGTCTCACCGGAAACAAATGCTTTCAGATCATTCCGGAAATCCGCATCGGAAAACGGTTCCAGCGCAGGGTTGATGCAGAACAGATAGTTGCCCTCCAGCGGTGCGGCCATCTGTGCGGCACGTTTCGCTTTCGGGGTCGCACCGGTCAGCCCATCCAGAATAGAGGGCGGCGAGTGCATAAATACGCCAAACGCGGCAAGAAATCCCAATGTCAGAACCAGAGTGATGAATTTTCCTTTCACAGGCAGACCTCTTTTATTTATTGCATGGTTGTTCAAATGAAAAATCTTCTGCGCAAAATACGGCAGTTGAGTAAACGCTCAACTATATTGTATGCGAAATAAGGAGGCTGTCAAGGTCTGTTAGACGACAAATCGCAGGAAGCAGATGCTAACTTTTCCTCTTGACAACGGAGGAAAAGCAGATATAATATGATTGAACGGTTGTTCAACTACAAAACAAGGAGAACGTCTGATGTCAAATTCTTTATACACCTGTAATTGCGATGTGATCCATGAGGACATCGTGAACGATGTAAAAGGCAAAATGCAGCCGAAAGACGACTACATCCAGCTTGCATCGCTTTTCAAGCTGTTCGGAGATGGCACAAGAGTGCAGATCCTTCATGCTCTGGAACAGAGCGAGATGTGTGTATGCGACCTTGCGGTTCTGCTGGGCGTCACCAAATCGGCGATCTCTCACCAGCTGAAAGCACTCCGGCTTGCCGGACTGGTCAAATTCCGCAGAGAGGCCCAGATCGTGTATTATTCGCTGGCGGATGATCATGTAAAGGAGATCATCGACAAGGGATTTGAGCATTTAAGAGGATGATCGCGCAAGCGATTATCTTTTTTGTCTTTTAAGTTGAGCGATTGAACAATTAAGAAAACGTGGTGGAGGTCAAAATGAAAAGAGTATTCATCCTGAAAGGTCTGGATTGCCCGAATTGTTCCGCCAAGATAGAAAAAGAGGTCGGAGCATTGCCGGGAGTGGAATCCTCGGTTGTGAATTTAATGCAGCAGACACTGACCGTTCAGTCAGAAAAGTCTGCGGATGCAACACTGGCGGAACAGGTCGAAACGATCGTTCACAGCCATGAACCGGATGTTGAGGTGTCGGAAAAGACCGAACCTGCGGTGACGAAGGTCTATCTCCTGAAAGGTCTGGATTGTCCGAACTGCTCAGCAAAAATCGAGAAAGAAGTCGGTGAGCTGGGTGGCGTGGCTTCTTCGACCGTGAATCTGATGAACCAGACATTGACTGTTCAGGCAGGAACATCGGTGGCTACCTCCCTGCTGGACACCGTTACCACGATCGTCCACAGCCACGAGCCAGATGTTGAAGTGTCGGAAAAGACCGAACCTGCGGTGACGAAAGTCTATCTCCTGAAAGGTCTGGACTGCCCGAACTGCTCAGCAAAGATCGAGAAAGAAGTCGGTGAGCTGGATGGCGTGACTTCTTCGACCGTGAATCTGATGAACCAGACGCTGACTGTTCAGGCTGGAACATCGGTAGCTGCTTCCTTGCTGGATACCGTTACCACGATCGTACACAGCCATGAGCCGGATGTTGAAGTGTCGGAAAAGCAGCTGGAAGCGACTGCACCTGTCAAAAAGAATGAAAAAGCGGCGGTCTATAACGATGAGGATAAGAAGCGCACGATACGGCTTGCCGTGGGTGCTGTGGTCTATGCAATCGGTATGGCATTGACCGTATTCGCAAAGCTGCCGACTCTGGCGGAACTGGCGTTTCTGATTGTGGCGTATGTGATTCTTGGCTGGGATGTCGTATGGCAGGCAGTGAAAAATATCACCAGAGGACAGGTGTTTGACGAGCATTTCCTGATGAGTGTTTCCACGATCGGCGCATTTGCCATCGGGGAATACCCGGAAGCTGTTGCAGTTATGCTGTTCTATCAGGTCGGAGAGTTCTTCCAGTCGCTGGCGGTAAAGCGTTCCAGAAAGTCCATCTCTGACCTTATGGACATCCGTCCGGATTCGGCGACCGTTAAGCGGAATGGCGTATTGCAGGTCGTTTCTCCGGAAAGCGTTGCGGTGGGCGAGATCATCGTGGTAAAACCCGGTGAAAAAATCCCGCTGGATGGCATCGTTGTGGATGGCGAATCCATGCTGGACACCAAGGCACTGACCGGCGAATCTGTGCCGAGAAGCATCCGCAAAGGCGATGAAGCCCTGTCCGGCTGCATCAACCAGAGCGGTTTGCTGACGCTGAAAGTCACAAAGAGCTTCGGGGAATCCACGGTATCGAAGATCACTGACCTTGTGGAGAATGCTTCTGCAAGAAAAGCTCCCACCGAGAACTTCATCACGACCTTTGCACGATACTATACGCCGGTCGTTGTTGGAATGGCGGCTGTGTTGGCGATCATTCCGCCGCTCGTCCTTGGCGGCGGCTGGTCTGAGTGGTTGCGCAGAGGTTTTGTGTTCCTGATCGTTTCCTGCCCGTGTGCATTGGTCATTTCTATTCCCCTGACCTTCTTCGGCGGTATTGGTGCCGCATCCAAGCGCGGTGTGCTGGTAAAGGGCAGCAACTATCTGGAAGCACTGAACAAAGTGAGCGTGGTGGTCTTTGATAAGACCGGCACCTTAACAAAGGGTGTTTTTGAGGTCGCAAATATCATTCCGGCAGCCGGATACCAGAAAGAGCAGGTATTGGAGTATGCTGCACAGGCAGAGAGTTATTCCAACCACCCGATCGCAAAGTCGATTCTTGCGACTTATGGAAAGCCAATCGACCAGAAGCAGTTCTCTGGCTTTGAGGAAATCTCAGGACACGGCATCAGCGTTATGGTGCAGGGAAAGAAGGTACTGGCTGGCAACAGTAAGCTGATGGAATCTGAAAAGATTGCCTATGCCGCTTGCGATGCAGCCGGAACAAAGTTCTATGTAGCAGCGGATGGTAGCTATGTAGGCTGTATCCTGATCGCAGATGAAGTGAAGCCGGACAGCAAGTGCGCAATCGCAGAGCTGAAAAAGATCGGCGTGGAAAAACTGTTATGCTTACCGGCGATGATGAGCGAATCGGCAAGTCGGTGGCAGACGAACTTGGTCTGGATGCGTATTATGCACAGCTCTTGCCCGACCAGAAGGTCGAAAAGCTGGAAATGCTGGATAAGCAGAAACGGCAGGGCAGCAAACTCGCCTTCGTGGGCGATGGCATCAACGATGCCCCTGTTCTTGCCCGTGCAGATGTCGGCATTGCCATGGGAGGTCTTGGCTCGGATGCCGCGATTGAAGCTGCGGATGTTGTTCTGATGACAGATGAACCATCGAAACTTGTAGAAGCCATTGATGTTGCAAAGGCTACGAAACGGATTGTGATGCAGAACATCGTGATTGCTCTTGGCATCAAGAGCGTGTTCCTTGTTCTGGGCGCACTCGGCATGGCCGGTATGTGGGAAGCCGTGTTCGGTGATGTGGGTGTCACGATCATCGCTGTTCTGAACGCAATGCGGATTCTGAAGAAATAAGCACAAACAAAAACAGGGTGCGCCCACCCGGACGCACCCTGCAAAAATCCACACACGATAAAGATAAGGCAGGGAGTTCCCCAGCGGGAACTTCCTGTTTTTTTTTCTGTTTGCCAGAGATATGAGCCTGTTCCGCCTGCCACGCGGCAAACTCCCGCTGACCTTCCTCGCTGTTCCAGCAGGCAAGGATGGCCGGGTAGAACGCCCGTGCCAGACGGTCGATGACTTCATCGGGGTAAGGGGAAATGTTTGTGGACTTTTTCTTTTTGTTCAAACGCACGCTCCTTTGACTGTCCCACCGTGGCAAAGCCGGGCGAGAAAATCAAAGTTCCAATTTTTATCAGGCGCAAGGGCGCGGATGCTTTCCGCCCTGCACTTGCGGCTGGTGGCTCGTTGATGGCTTACAGGTGTCTGCTGTTATGCGGTCTTTTCTTCTTCAAGGGCTTCTGCAAAGCCTTTTCCAGATAGGTTTCGATTTCAGTCAGGTAGTTAGCAGGCCTCTGCATTGCGAAGCGGAGAACCTTCTGCTTTTCCGGGTCAGTGAAATAGCTGGGATTGTTTTTGAGCGTTTTCTTCCATGAGTTTTTCATCATTTCGGTTGCACGGCTCAAAGATTTGTAAACATTCATAAACTCGTCCGGTACATGATAGCACCGGAATTCTTCTGTTTGTGGTGTGGGCATGGGAACGGGTTCTGCTTTTTCAGGTTCAAATTCTGCGCTGGCAGATTCCAACACTTCCAATGCCTCTGGATGCAGGATTTGAGCAAGGACATCTGAACGATGCTCGGCACTTGCCTGCACGAGTTTGGACATTTCTTCGTTGGTAAACTTCACTTCGCCGGAAAAGACTTTCTGCTTGATGCCGGGAGAGAGGTTGTCTGCGATGTCGATGCCTCGTGTATAGTGGCTGGCGCGGAGAACGGAGGCACGGCTGACACCGTTTTCCTCTGCGATCCGGTCACAGGTTTTCTTCCAGAGTGGTGGTTATCACCGTGAGCACCACCACTTTTCTTTGCTAAAGTGTACTGATTGTTGAAAGATTTTTGCAGCTTCGATTTCGGCTTCGTACTGCTTCCCAAGCAGATAGCGTTTCTGTTCGGGACTCAGGTTTCGCCGTCCAAACTGATTCCGGCAAATCCACGCAATGGCTTCTTCGCGGTTCTCAAATCGGAGCGGCATGGTGGAGAAATAAATCTCTGGGTGCTTTTGGAGGATTGCATAACGATTGTGGCCGTCAACAAGGGTATTTTCCCCAGACAATCAAAGGAGAGAGCAGCTTGCCTTCTTTGAGGATATTTTCTTCAAGCTGCTTAAATTCATCATCGGTCAGAGGAGGAATCTGGGACTGGAACTCCGGGTCAATTTTCAGATTGATCATACGCACACTCCTTTATCTCTCCTGCTGCGCCGGTTCTTCCTCCCGGAAAAAGGACGCAACATTCTGCTTTGCGGTTTTCAGTTTGAGCAGTTCTTCCTTGGTTTCCTTGTACTGCTCGTAGAACTTCGCCTTTTCGGATGCCAGCTGCGCATACTCGGCTTCCAGTTTCTTCGGGCTGGGCAGCTTGGTGATATCATTTGCCTTGAAATAGGCTGCTGCCGCCCGGTGCGCTGTCAGCTCTGCACGGTGCTGTTCTTCAAAGGCTGCGGGTCGTTTTGCAGCTTTTAACTGCTGTGCAACGCTCTTGGTGCTGGTGTAGGCTGCGACGTGATAGCGCAGCTCTTTGTTGGCTTTCATACGACCTTCGAGGTCTTTCACCACCGCCAGCGAATCGTGGAACTTGGTATCAAGCTCTGTAATTCTCTGGTCGAGTGCGCCCTCGTCAGTCAAGCCCTTTTCTTCTAGGAGAATCAAGGTCTGTGCCATGGCTTTGAGGTTGCGTTTCGTGAGCCAACGCTTATAGCCAATGCCCTTGCCCTCGGTCATCCTCGACTGGATGTCGATCAGTTTCCCGATAGTATCCTGCTTGAACTGCGCCTTGGGTTTGCGTTCGGCGTTTGCCTGCAACGTGGCAAGCACTGCCACCTTATCGAACTTGTCACCGAGATGTTTCGCCCGGATCTGCTCGGTGTCCGCACCGCCGGAATGGAAGTGCCTTGCAAGCTGGTTGAGATTGCTGCCCACCTTGCTGCACTGGGCAAGCAAAGTGGAAACAGCGGTCAGGGGTTTCTTCTCCGCCGCCGGCAACGATGATTGTTTTCTCGATCTTGACGTTGTGGATGGCACGGCGGATGAAAGTGGAGAGGGAGAGATTCAGGAGTTTGCAAGTGAGTTCCAGTGACGCTTTTTCCTCCGCTGTCACACGGAACTTGATGACGTGCGTTTTGTTGTTCGGCGTGTCGTGGTGCTGGGAATTGCTGGGAATCGATTGAACATTCGTTTCGGTCATTGTACCTCCTGTCTGTTCGATAACTCCTCGGTGAAGTTATGTAAAGCACGACACGCCGTTGCTGTTCGCACCGTCAGGTGCGAATGAGCAGGGTTTGGGGCATGCACGCCCCAACAAGATCACTTCGGAAATGCAGACGCATTGTAGAAGTGAAGTCCCGGATGGACAGAACATTTTCAAGAATTGAAAATTTGTGGCCACGGGACGGTTCTTGCCCTCTACAGCTGCTCTCAAAACGCATTTTCAACAAATGTTTCCGAATTGTTAAGGCGCAAAAAATAAGTAAAAGGTCGCTGCTCATGTATGGGAGTCATCGTTTGCTCCGAACGAAGTTCCTGCCCCTGTTTGTGCAGCGGCGTTGACGAAAAGTCGGTATCGCGTTCGGTCGGCTCATGAAATTTTCAATGTGCAGCTCCCGTAAAAGAAAAATACCGCCCATGCAGCGCAGCGATGATTTTGTCGGGTGAAACGGCGGCAAAATGAATCGGGTGTGTTGCGGGGCGGTAGCTTCTTTCGTGGATTTTTCCTCACTGAAGTGGTGGTTCTCACGATGATAACCAACCACTTTTGCAGAAGATTTGCAATCAATCTACAAGTTCAGTGGGATTTGTGATAGAGAATATCATGGTTCGTAAGGTACGTCAAGATGATTCCGAAGAAATTATTGATGAATGGAGACAATAGTAAGACTTCTATTATGAATATGATACACTTTACATCATGAAAGAATTTAAGCTGCACAAAGATGATTCAAGCGGATGTGCAATGTGCACAATAAGTTTTCTACAGCAAAATACAGATGTGGTCATTTAGCTCTTTTACCAGACAACTTTTTTATAAAATAAAAAAATTTGTTGACTTGAAATTGCTTGAAATGTTATCTTGTTGGTAACAAAAGCACGGTGAAGTGCTTGCTACCACACGAAAAGGCAAAACAAAAAAGGAGAGTAAAATGATGAAAAAGCGTATTGCGGCGTTGGTCACCGCCGGTGTCCTTGCTTTGTCGATGCTTACCGGCTGCGGAAGCAAACAGGAGAGCTGGAAAGTTACCTGCCCGTGGGCACCGTCTGGTGTAGCAGCGATGGTCAGCCAAAAGGCTGCTGCCAAGTCCCCTGATTATTCTGATAATAAAATCACACTGGTTGCTGAAGCCGTCAAGGGCGATGCTGCTACTGTCAACACTTGGGTGTCCAGTACTAAGGCAAATGATAAGGAACTGGTCTTCGCCGGTGAGGGTCTGTTCGCCATTACCGAGACTCTGGATCCGGCCAAGCTGCAGTTCAGCTACGACGATTTTGAGTTCGTGGAGAACTTGTACTCCTCCGTCTTCGTCCTGTCCGCTGATTCTTCACTGAACCTCAAGAATCTGGACGATCTGGAGGCCTATGTCAAGGCAGGCAACCCCGTATCCGTGGCCGTTAACGGCGCTACCGGCTCCGAGGCTTTCCTGGCAGCGGCTCTGTTCGGCTCTATGGGTGCCGGCGACCAGCTGAAACTGACTCCGTACCAGTCCGCTGCGGAGGCTGCACAGGCTGTAGCTAAGGGTGAAACGAACTTCGCGGTCTCTCACCAGTCTCAGATTCTTGAGACCTACCAGCAGGGCGGCGTTGATGTGGTTTGCGCATTCGATGACAAGGCTATCGAAAACGGCCCCTTCGCAGGCGTTGAGGGCGTTGGCTCCAAGGGCTACCCCTACTTCCGCAACCGCTGCTTCGTCATGGCTCGCAAAGGTACTGACGCCGCAAAGGTTGCCGAGCTGAAAGAGCTGTATGATAAGATCCTCGCCGATGATGAGATGGTCGAGTGGCTGAACGACACCATGCTGCTGGAAGTCGATACCATGACCGAGGACGATGTGAAGGCTCACATTGAGAACGTCAAGAGCATCGTCGAGCAGTATAAGGACATCGTGGCAGGCTGATAAAAAGCCCTCATAGCGACAAAAAGCTGAAGCAGGGGGAACGGGGACATCCCCCTTCTCCCTGCTTTTATGTTTCCAAAAGGAGTTGAAACAAGTGAAAAATCTGATAGAACGTGCCGAAGCAAAACTGGATGAATGGGGCGCAAAGCTCGAACAGAAGAACATCGAGTACCCGGTAGACCTGATTTGCGGCATTCTGTTTCTGGTCATTGGCATCGTGCTGCTGCTCATCATGCCGCAGCAGGTGCAGATCTCGGAAAAAAGACGTTGTGAATGGCCGCGCTTTCCCGACGATGCTGATTTGGCTCATGCTGGCCATGGGCGCCCTTCTGGTGGGCCGCGAGGCATACAACATGGTGATGCACCGCCCGACCAAAACTAAAACGCTGAATCTTCTGGTGGAAGCAAAAGCTCTGGTCATCGTCCTCATTCTGGTGGTCACCTATCTGCTGGCGGAGATCACAGGTCTGTTCGTGGTGGGTGCCGTGTTCTGCGCACTGGCATTTCTGGTCTTTTTCCGCTGCAAGAAACCCCTTTACTATGCCATCACAGTTTCAATGGCTGTGCTGATCTGGGTCGTGTTCCACTTTGTGCTGAATGTTAGTTTCTAAGGAGGCAAAATATGGGTTTGTTTGATTTTATCGGCCCGGCCTCCGGGCTGCTCTTCACCCTCGAAAATATCATCTGGATCAACCTCGGTGTCTTTATTGGCTGCGTGTTCGCGGCCATCCCGGGATTAAGTGTTATCCTCTGCATCATCCTATTCCTGCCTGTCACTTATACCATGCGTGCGATTCCCGGCATGATGTTCCTGTTGGGCATTTACTGCGCAGGTGGCTATGGTGGATCGGTATCGGCTATCCTTATCAACACGCCGGGTACGCCCCACGCGGCGGCTACTATGCTGGACGGCTATCCGCTGTCCAAAATGGGCCGCACTAAGGCGGCGTTGAAAATTGCACTTTATGCATCTACCTTTGGCGGTATCTTCTCTGCGCTGGTGCTGCTCTTCCTCGGCCCTCAGGTCGCAAAAATTTCGGCACAGCTCGGCACGGCGGAGTACTTTATGGTCTGCCTGTTCGGCATGACGATTATTGCAGGCGTTTCTGGTAAGAGCCTTGTCAAGGGCATCATCGCCGCCTGCCTTGGTTTGCTTATTTCCTGTGTGGGCGCAGACCCCATGACCAGCTATGACCGCTTTACATTTGGTATTCCCCGTCTGTATCTGGGTCTTGACCTTGCCGTTACCCTCATCGGTTTGTTCGCACTGGTGGAAATCATTGGCAAGGCAGAGCTGAAGCGGAATGAGTTGAACCTTCACGCCGGAAAAATCGGCAATGATGACGGCAAAATCACAAAAGATGAATACAAGCGGATGTTCCGACCAGTGCTGATGGGTTCTATCATCGGTTCCTGTGTTGGTATCGTACCTGGCACGGGTGCGTCGGAGGCCTCGTGGTTCTCCTACAACACTGCGAAGAACCTGTCCAAGCATCCCGAGGAATTCGGCCACGGTTCTGTGGAGGGCGTTGCGGCGGCGGAGTCGGCCAACAACGCTGTCTGCGGTGCGACCCTCATCCCCCTGCTGACGCTGGGCATCCCCGGCGACGGCTGCGTGGCCATTATGCTGTCCGCTCTGATGATCAACGGCCTGAACCCCGGCCTCTCGCTCTTTACCACGGATGGTGCGATCATGTACGCCATCATGCTGGGTCTTATCCTTGTGAACATCTTCATGTTCCTGCAGGGCAAATACCTGACTAGCCTGTTTGCAAAGGTCGTCTCCATCCCTCAGCAGATCTTGACCCCCATCATCGTGATTTTCTGTTTCGCCGGTGCTTACTCGGTGAACAGCAGCTATTTTGATTTGAGCGTTGCGCTGGTGTTCGGCGTGATGGCGTGGTTCATGCGCAAGCTGGAGCTGCCCGCTGTCCCTGTGCTGCTGGGCATGGTGCTGGGCAATATGACCGAGACGAACTTCCGCCGTGCTTTGCTCATCTCGGATGGAAGCCCCAGAATTTTCGTCAGTAGTGTGTACTGCTGGATCTTCATTGCGCTGATCGTGGTGGTCATTCTCGGCATTCTGCGCGGCAAGATGAAGGAAACGAAGAACGCGAAAGTGGAACAGTAAAAGGAGGTAAAGACCGTGGCATATAACATTATTTTCTACTTCAGTGACCAGCAGCGCTGGGATACCTGCGGCTGCTTCGGCCAGCCGCTCAACGTCACACCCAATCTGGACAAGCTGGCGGCAGAGGGTGTGAAGTTTGACAATGCCTTTTCGCCTCAGCCGGTGTGCGGCCCCTGCCGTGCTCTGTTCCAGACCGGAAAATACCCCACTGAGACAGGCTGTTTCCGCAATAACCTGATGCTGCCCTCGAATATCAAGACTCTGGGCGAGTATATGGAAAAAGATGCCGGCTACGAAACTGCCTATGTCGGCAAGTGGCATCTGGCCTCGGATGGCGAGCTGGAAAAGAAGCCGACCATTGACCATACCATTACAGCCGTTCCGTTGGAGTTGCGCGGCGGCTACACCGGCTACTGGCGTGCAGCCGATGTGCTGGAATTTACCTCCCACGGCTACGACGGCTATGTGTTCGACGAGAACAACAACCGCATCGATTTTAAGGGCTACCGTGCTGACTGCATCAACCAGTTCGCGCTGGACTACCTCGACCAGTACACCGGCGAAAAGCCCTTCTTCATGACCGTATCCCAAATTGAGCCGCACCATCAGAATGACCACAACCACTACGAAGGCCCCAACGGCTCGAAGCAGCGATTTGCGGATTTTGTCCTCCCCGAAGACTTGAAGGCTCTGGGCGGCAATGCAGCAGAAGAGTATCCGGATTATCTGGGACAGTGCGCAAGCCTCGACGAGAACCTCGGCAAGCTGGTGGAAAAACTGAAAGAAAAGGGTCTGTATGAGAATACTGTTATCCTTTACGCTTCCGACCATGGCTCTCATTTCAAGACCCGCAACCGCGACGCCCATCTGAACGGATACGATGACTATAAGCGCTCGTGCCACGACGGCTGCCTGCATGTGCCGCTGGTCATCTGCGGCGGCCCGTTCAAGGGCGGCAAGGAAGTCACCGAGCTGGTCAGCACCGAGAGCATCCCCAAGACTCTGTTGGCTTTGGCAGGCGTGGATGTCGGACAAGATGATCGGCGAAAATCTGCTTGACGTTGTGGAAAAGAAAAATCATAATAGAGCTAATGAGGTCTACGCCCAAATCTCGGAGAGCCGCTGCGGCCGCTGCATCCGCACGGCAGATTATATGTACTCTGTCTATGCCCCCGGTGTCAATGGCGGCGAGGCTGCGGCATCTGATGTGTATGCGGACGACTTCCTCTATGATATGCAGAAAGACCCGTGGCAGCTGAACAATGTTGTCGCAGATCCTGCATACGCCGACGTCAAAGCGGAGCTTCGTGAGCGCTTGCTGAACTGGATACAGCACGCAGAAGGCACCCGCCCCACCATCACCGACTGAAAAGGAGCGTTTGCCCATGCTCTCGGCTGCTGAGAAAAAATCTGCTCAGGTATATCGTTGGCTTCTGGCTTATATCGACGAAAACAAATTTTCCGGGAACCAGCGTTTGCCTTCGGAAAATGCGCTCTGCCGGAAGCTGGGTGTCAGCCGAGAAACGATACGAGTGGCCATTGACCGATTGGTGAATGAAGGAATCGTGTACAAAGTCAAGGGAGCGGCACCTATTTCCACCGGGAAAAGGTGATGACGCGCGATTTGAACACCGAGGATGCACTTTATAAGATCGGCCTTGTTTTGCAAGGTCAGGATACGAGTGCAAATTCGGGATTAATCGAAGGGGTTCGCAGTGTCCTGACGCAGGAGCAGGTTGACCTCCATGTATTTCTGACCGATAACAAATTCTGCAACGAACGCCGTTGTCTGGAGACTGTGGTACATCAGAATTTTCACGGTTTCATCGTGGATGGTGTCAAATCGAGCATCCTCAGCCCAAATCTTGACTGCTACAAGGAGCTTTACCGACGTAAGATCCCGGTGATATTCTACAACAACTTCTATCGGAACTTGCGCTGCCCCCGCGTAACGATCAATGACATCGAATGTGCCCATCAGCTGATAGAACGCCTGATGGATGCCGGACACAGCCACATTGCAGGCATCTTCGTGTACGACAACTACCAGAGCGTAGAAAAGTTTCAAGGCATGGCGGAAGCGATGCGAAATCGTGGTTTGGAACTGAACGATGATTATATCAAGTGGTGTATTTCGGACGAAGCCCACAACGAAAGCTATGTCCGTTCCATTGAAAGATTTCTGAAGAGCATCCCTAAATGCACCGCTATCGTCTGCTGTAACTACATCATCTATCGGCTGGTCATGAAAACCCTGCAGAAAATGGGGAAGACTGTACCCGAAGATTATTCGCTGGTCTGTTTTGATTATTCCGAAGAAACTTATCGGCAGGAGGATGTTACCTGCTCCGTGGAGCAAGGCTTCGAGATGGGACGTCAGCTTGCGCTGCGGCTTATGGAGATGATTTCCACCGGCGAATGCGATGACCGGAACTACACTTATGTCATGAAGCCCATCCTCTACGATGGCCATTCCATCCGGAAGCTCAAAAAGGTAAAATAAAGATTCTCCCGGAGGCAGTACTGCTCTCCGGGAGAATCTCTTTACCGGTTTTGTTGTGCCAGAAAATGTGCAGCAGTATGCAGGCGCGGAAGCACATAGGCAAAGAACTGCTTATACGCTGCGCAAAAGCGGTTGCTTCCAGAGGCATCCCAATCTCGCTTGCATCCGCCCCGGCAGAGCAGCTGATAAGCACATGCTGCGCATTCCGCCGGGCGTTTGCGGCCCTGTGCCAGAAATGTCTGGCTTGTGGGAGAATCAAGCGCATCTTCAACGGTACAGTGGCTCAGATTTCCCAGCTTCCACTCATCCAGAACATAAAAGTCACAGGGATAAAGGCTTCCGTCACCTTCTACGGTAAGATAATGTCCACAGGAACCGGAGGAAGCGCAGGAGGTAGGCGGCATTCCCAGCAGGATACGCAGATAGTCCTCAAAATTGCGAACGCTGATATAATTGCCTCGTTGCAGCTGCTGATACCAATTATCAAAGACGCCGCACAGAAAACGACCATAAAGTTCCGGCGTTAGAGAATATGCCTGCCCTCCAATCGTATCAAGTGGGTCAAGACATGGGATGAATTGCAGATTGTGCTGTCCCAACTCGCAGAGGCTTTTGAAGGCTCGCTGCGGCTTTCTGGCCAGCTGTCCGGTTACAACACAGAGCAGATTCGTTTCGACCCTGTAGGCATCCAGCAGCGCAAGCGCATGAGTTACTTTATCCCATGTGCCCTGCCCAGCTGCGTCCAGCCGATAGAGATCATGGTTCTCCTGTGTGCCGTCCAGAGAGAGGCCTACGAGGAAAGAGTTGGCTTTGAAAAAGGAAGCCCACTCTTCATCCAGACAAATGCCATTGGTCTGGATGCTGTGGAACACAGAGATATTGCGCTGCATGGAACGCTCCGTTTCCAGAAAGAACCGGAAGAAATCCAACCCGGCAAGAGTCGGTTCGCCGCCCTGAAACAGAAAATGGACGCTGCCGCCTTCCTCTGTGGCTGCAAAAGCCTTTTCAACCAGTTCTCCTGCCATTTCATGGGAAAGCAGTCCCATATTTTTGCAGGCTCGGCTGTTGGAAACATCGTCATAAAAGCAGTACCGGCAACGCAGATTGCACAGGCTGGACGCTGGCTTGACGAGAAATGTATTATGTTTCATAGAGATTCCCTCCGTGCTTCGCAGTTCTTAAAACAAGGATACCGGAAAATACGGGCTTTCGCAAGCAGTAACAGTTAAAAGCTGTTTGAAATAGTAAGAAAACGAATATAGTTGTCCGAAAATCAAAAAAAGGAGAAGAAAACTTGTATGGATGAAAATAAAACATACGGTACACGGTTAGCACGGCTTTGGAAGCTGTTTTTGAGTACGCTGTACATTAGCAGCTTTACCTTCGGCGGCGGCTTTGTCATCGTGACCTTTATGAAGAAAAAATTTGTAGATGAGCTGCACTGGATCGATGAACAGGAAATGCTGGATATGACAGCGTTGGCGCAGTCCTCTCCGGGCGCAATCGCGGTCAATGCTGCAATTCTGGTAGGCTGGCAGGTAGAAGGCTTGATTGGAATGATCGTGGCAGTGTTGGGCACCATCATCCCACCTATGGTCATTCTTTCAGTCATTTCTGTGTTCTACAATGCTTTTGCCACCAATCGCTATATCGCGTTGTTACTCAAGGGAATGCAGGCTGGTGTGGCGGCGGTCATTCTGGATGTTGTATTCGACCTCGGCGGCAAGGTGCTGAAGACCCGCTCATGGGTGTATATTGTCCTGATGGTCGCAGCGTTTGTCGCAAATACGGTGTTTGATGTCAATGTGGTGGTGGTCATCCTTGCCGCTGCAGTATTCGGCGTGGTGCTGGCTCTGGTCCAGTGGAAAAAAGGTGGTGCAAAATGATCTACTTACAGCTTTTTCTCAGCTTTTTGCAGGTGGGTATGTTCAGCGTAGGCGGCGGCTATGCGGCCATGCCGCTGATCCAGAGCCAAGTGGTGGAACAACATGGCTGGCTGACGATGCAGGAGTTTACTGACCTCATCACGATTGCAGAAATGACCCCTGGTCCCATTGCGGTCAACTCGGCAACTTTTGTTGGTTTGCGTATCGCGCAGGTACCCGGAGCCATCATTGCAACACTAGGTTGCATTACACCGGCGCTGTTCTTTGTTTCACTTCTATCCTACATCTATCGTAAATACAAGGATATTTCTCTGCTGCAAAGTGTTCTGGCCTGCCTGCGTCCGGTCATTGTAGCGCTTATCTTTGGTGCAGGTCTTTCTATACTGTCTATGGTGGTGTTCGGAGAGAGTGCAAAGACGCTTGCCAACGTAGACTGGATCGGCATCGGCAGTTTTGCATCGGCATTTTTGTGCTACGGAAGCTCAAGTGGAATCCCATCCTGACCATGTGCCTGTGCGGCGTGGCCGGGCTTGGACTTCACATTTTGCTCGGAATATAATCTTAAGACAATTTGTCTGTTGGAATCATGAAAATAAATCATTGGGCTTGCAATCAGGGCAAAACTGTGGTATATACATTATACGAAACATTGCTTTAATGAACGTATTACCGTTCAATGACGTATAAAATGGAGGTGCCCGCCATGACCGCCGTGATCTATGCTTGCTATTCCTCGGACAACCAGCGCGAAGAATCCATCGAAGGGCAAATTCGTGAATGCACGGCCTATGCGGAAAAGAATGGCATCACCATCGTCAAGCACTACATTGACCGTGCCATCTCTGCCAAAACGGACAACCGCCCGGAGTTTCAGCAGATGATAAAAGACAGCGACAAAAAGCTGTTTGACATTGTGCTGGTCTGGAAGCTTGACCGTTTTGCCCGGAACCGCTACGACAGTGCCCGGTACAAGACCCAGCTGAAGAAGAATGGTGTCAAGCTCATGTCTGCCACCGAGATCATCTCCGAGGGGCCGGAGGGCATCATTCTGGAATCGGTGCTGGAAGGTTATGCCGAGTATTATTCCGCTGACCTTGCCGAGAAGGTCGTGCGTGGACAGACCGAGAACATCCTGAAAGGACGCTGCAACGGTGGACGTGGAACTTTTGGCTACACGCTGGATTCTGAGAGGAAGTTCCATATTGACCCTCTCACCTCTCCTTTTGTGCTGGAATCGTTCAAGAAGTACAATGAAGGCTCCACCATGAAGGAGATCCGGGACTGGCTGAACGAAAACGGCATCAAGAACCCGGTGGGCGGTGCGTTTACCTATAACAGCGTCGAACATATGCTCAAAAACCGGCGGTACATCGGAGAACTGAAATTCCGGGATGTGGTCGTACCGGATGCTATCCCGCCCATCATTCCGCTGGAACTGTTTGAGGATGTGCAGGAAAAGATCGCAAAAACAAAAAAGCCCCTGCCCGTAGAAAGGCAGAGGATGACTACCTGCTCACCACCAAGCTGTTCTGCGGCTACTGTGGGGCGTTGATGTTTGGCGAGAGCGGCACAAGCCGGACGGGTGAAGTTCACCGCTACTATAAATGTGCTACTGCCAAAAAGCACAAGGGCTGCAAGAAAAAGACCGTCCGCAAACAGTGGCAGGAAGATTTGGTAGTCAACCAGACCATGCAGCTTGTGAAAGACGATGCCGCTATGGAATCCATCATCGCCAAGGTGATGGAACTGCAAAATAAGGAGAACACCAACATTCCACTCTATGAGAAGCAGCTTCGGGATGCGGAATCGGGTATCCAGAATATGCTCAATGCGATTCAGGTTGGAATCCTGACCAGTTCCACCAAGGAGCGGTTGGAGCAGCTGGAAGAAACCAAGCGTGAGCTTGAAGCCCGCATTGCAGAAGAGAAGCTGGCAAAGCCCAAGGTCACGGAGGAGTTCATCCGGTTCTGGCTGCTGCGGTTCCGCAAGCTGGATATGAGCCTGAAAGACCAGCGGCGAGATGAAGCGGCTGCTCGGGAGGCGGGCACGGCCCGTTGCGCGGGCAGAAAGAGCTCTGGAAAGAACTGGACGAGCTGCTCCGGTTCTATGCCTACAACGACAACACCATTGCCGATAAGCTGGGTCTTGGACGGACGACATTGTGGAGAATGCAGAAGAAATCCGGTGCAGCCAAAGCCAAAAAAGAGGAGTGACCTCCGACCGCCTACATTATAAATAAGAGAATCAAAAAACACACACCAGCACGGCGCGGAATCCCCAAAAACCGTTGACATGCGGGGCGCGGAGGTGTAGACTGCTTGTTATAGGGGGGTAACAAGTTGCGGCGGCGTTGTCCGCGGCAGACAGCTCCCGAACGATCAGAAAGAAGAAAAAAGGAGAAGCATCATGAAAGTTATCAACACGGAAAAAGCTCCCGGCGCAATCGGCCCCTACTCTCAGGGTTTTGTGGTTGGCAACCTGGTCATTACCTCCGGTCAGATCCCGGTGAACCCGCTGACGGCTCCGTCGGCGAGGGCATCGCTGCTCAGGCTGAGCAGAGCTGCAAGAACGTTGGCGCCATCCTCGAGGCTGCGGGCAGCAGCATGGAAAAGGTCGTCAAGACGACTTGCTTCCTGGCGGACATGGGCGATTTTGCTGCTTTCAACGAGGTGTACGCAAAGCACTTTACCTCAAGCCCGCCCGCAGCTGCGTGGCCGTCAAGACCCTGCCCAAGAACGTCCTGTGCGAGATCGAGGCTACCGCCGAGCTGTAAGCGGAGGCTCTCTATCCCTATAAAGAAAAGCAAAAAGCGCTGTTGTGTGTTGCAACAGCGCTTTTTGTCTTACAGCTGATCGTTTTTAGCTTCTCCAGCACCTCGTCCAGCGAGGCGCACTCCATGGTGTACAGGCTCCGCATCTCGTCGTCGGCGGGGACGAGGTCGGGCACCATGACGGTGATAAAACCGCCCCGGGCACCGGCCCGGACGCCGTTGTAGCTGTCTTCCAGCACCAGGCAGCGGGCAGGCTCCACGCCCAGCGTTTCCGCGGTCAGGAGGAAGATCTCCGGGTCCGGCTTGGAGTGAGCCACATGCTGGCCCGAGACGATCGCCTTGACGTACTGGGTCATCCCCCACTGGTCCAGATTGTTGCGGATCATGGCCTCCCGGCTGGAGGAAGCCCCGGCCATGGGGAGGCGCTGCTCGTCCAGCCAGGCCAGCAGGGCGTCCAGCCCCGGCTTTTTGGGCACCGGGGCTGAGAAGAACACCTCATCTGCCACCTGGTGCAGACTGTCCACGATGGCCTCCGCATCGCAGTCGGGGCCGTAAAACTGCCGCACCACGTTGCGGGTGGTCACGCCCGCCGTGCCCCGGGCCGCTTCGGCAAGGCCCTCCCGGTAGGGCAGGCCCAGCGCCTTGAGGGCCGGGTCCCAGAATGTGGCCCACATCCGCTCGGTGTCGAACATGGTGCCGTCCATATCAAAAATCACGCCGTTTATCATAAAAAGAGTCCTTTCTTTTGTATGCTCCACGCTTTATTCTATCATACTTTACCACAACTTACACGCCTCAAAGATGAAAGATTTTGATTCCTTGAAAAAATAATTCAGCATACTATAATAGAAAACAACATTCGGCATTTTTGGCGCGGGGCGTGCTGCCCGCGTTGGCTGTGTGAGATCAGAAAAGAGGGAAAATTATCATGTTGGATATCAAGATCACCCGCACCACTTCTCCCAAGGAGAAGCCGCAGGACGAGAGCAAGCTGGGCTTTGGCAAAAAGTTCACCGACCATATGTTCGTGATGGATTATACGGAGGGCGAGGGCTGGCACGATGCCCGCATCGTCCCCTATGGCCCCTTTGAACTGGATCCCGCTACCGTGGTGTTCCACTACGCGCAGGAGTGCTTTGAGGGCATGAAAGCCTACCGCACCGCAGATGGGCGGGTGCAGCTGTTCCGCCCGGACTGCAACGCCAAGCGTTTTCAGGATTCTGCCGACCGTCTGTGCATCCCCAAGATCCCGGTAGAGGACTACATTCAGGCCGTTGAGACTCTGGTGGACGTGGACCGCGACTGGGTGCCCCACACAGCGATGGCGCTTCCCTGTACATCCGCCCGTTCATCTTTGCGAACGACGTGGGCCTGGGCGTGCACGCTTCCAAGCACTATATCTTCTGCATCATCTGCGCACCGTCGGGCGCTTACTACGCTGAGGGCATCAACCCCGTCCGGATCTACGTCGAAGACGAGTACATCCGTGCCGCTCCCGGCCTGACCGGTTTTACCAAGTGCGGCGGCAACTACGCTGCTTCCATCAAGGCCGGTGAGCTGGCTGAGGAGCAGGGCTACGCACAGGTGCTGTGGCTGGACGGCGTGGAGAAAAAGTACGTCGAGGAAGTCGGCAGCATGAACATTATGTTCAAGATCGACGGCAAGGTCTACACCGCCGCTACCGTTGGCACCGTTCTGCCCGGCGTCACCCGCCGCAGCTGCATTGAGCTGCTGAAAGACTGGGGCTATGAGGTCATCGAGGGCAAGCTGGCCATCGCTGACATCATGCAGGCTGCCCGTGACGGCAAGCTGGAAGAGATCTTCGGCACCGGCACCGCCGCTGTCGTCTCCCCGTCAAGGAGCTGGTCTGGAAAGGCGAGCACGCTTACATCGGCGACGGCAAGATCGGCCCTGTCACCCAGAAGCTGTACGACACCATGACCGGGATGCAGTGGGGCAAGATCCCCGATACCAAGGGCTGGATCGTTCCGGTGGAGAAGAAATACTAAGCCGCTTTCCAGAATTCTTCTGTTCAGAATTTTTGTAAACGCCGCCAGGACAGGACCCCGGCGGCGTTTGCCGTATCCGGATGCTTTTTATTGCAATTCCTGCTTTACGGTGTTAAACTAATCTCAGAACAAGAAATTGAGGGAACGAGAGGGATTTTGGAACGATGATCAAAAAGTGGACTGTGCGCTACCCGGCCGTCAACGGCGAGGAGGAGCGGCGCGCTTATGTATATCTGCCCACCATGTATGAGGCAGACCCGGACCGCCGGTATCCGGTGCTCTATATGTTCGACGGCCAGAACGTGTTTTTTGACAGCGACGCCACCTATGGCAAGAGCTGGGGGATGGCCGATTATCTGGACTACACCGACACCCCGGTGATCGTGGCGGCCATTGAGTGCAATGCGGGCCCCAACAACGAGCGGCTGGTGGAGTATTCCCCCTACCGTTTTGACGACCCCAACTACGGCCACTTTGACGGCAAAGGCAAGGACACCCTCAACTGGTTCGTCCACGAGTTCAAACCATACATCGACAGCCAGTACCGCACCCTGCCCGACCGGGCTCACACGTTCATCGGGGGCAGCTCCATGGGCGGCCTGATGAGCCTGTACGCCCTGCTGGCCTACAACGATGTGTTCGGCCGGGCAGCGGCACTCTCGCCCTCCCTCTGGGTGGCCCCGGCGGCCCTCATGAACCTGACCGCCCGTACAAAGCTGGCGTCGGGCACCGTGCTCTACATGGATTACGGCTCCAAGGAGATGGGCAACCACGACGGGATGCGGAAGGGCTTCGGCGAGATGTGCAGCAGGATCTTTGCCAGGGGCATCAACCTGACGGCCCGCGTCGTGCCGGGCGGAAACCACAGCGAGGCCAGCTGGGAAAAGCAGCTGCCGTTTGTGTTCCATACCCTGATGTATGGGCTTGAATAAGACAGATGCCCTTGGCTCTCCCTCTGGGAGAACGGTCTGCGAAACAGACGGAGAGGGCACAAAAGGAGGTATCCGCGATGGAAATGCAGTATTTTAAGGATTACAGTCCCGCCCTGGGCCGAGAGATGGAGTGCAAGGTATACGGCCATGCAGGCCGCCCCATCCTCTATATCCCCTGCCAGGATGGCCGCTTCTTTGATTTCGAGGACTTCCACATGGCCGACACGCTGGCCCCGTGGATCGACTCCGGCAAGGTGATGGTGCTTTCCATCGACACGCTGGATCGAGAAACCTGGTCCGACCCCAACGGCAACCCCTACTGGCGCATCCGCCGCTACGAGCAGTGGCTCCGCTACATCGTGGACGAGGCCGTGCCCAAGCTCCAGCAGATCGCCCGGGAGCGGAACGGCTGGGACGGAAACCCCGGCGTCATCGCCTTTGGCTGCAGTCTGGGTGCCACCCATGCCGTCAACCTGTATCTCCGCCGCCCGGACGTCTTCTGCGGCTGTCTGGCCCTCAGCGGCATCTACACGGCGGCTTACGGCTTTGGCAATTACATGGACGAGCTGGTCTACATGAACTCCCCGTGGATTACATGGCCAACTTCCCGGAGAACCATCCCTACATGGAGCTGTTCCGCAACCAGAAAGCGGTCATCTGCTGCGGCCAGGGCGCCTGGGAGCAGCCGGACACCACCTGGTATCTCAAGCGCATTTTGAGGCCAAGCACATCCCCGTCTGGGTGGATCTGTGGGGCCAGGATGTCAAGCATGACTGGGATTGGTGGTACAAGCAGGCGGCGTATTATATGCCGTATGTGCTGGGAGAGTAACTCCTCCAGTTGCCTATGGCGACAGCCCCCTCAGGGAGGGGCCTTATAGGCTCCCTCTCAGAGGGAGCTGGCACGGCGTAAGCCGTCTTTATAGAGGAAAGAGGAATCGTAAACACCATGCAGAATTTTATCTTTATTTCGCCAAACTTCCCTACCAACTACTGGCAGTTCTGCCGGGAGCTGAAAAACAACGGCATGAACGTGCTGGGCATCGGCGACCAGCCCTATGATGAGCTGAAGCCGGAGCTGAAAGAAAGCCTGAACGAGTACTACAAAGTCGGCAACCTCGAAAATTATGATGAGGTCTACCGTGCCGTGGCGTTCCTCGCGTTCAAGCATGGCCGCATCGACTGGCTGGAATCCAACAACGAGTACTGGCTGGAGCGGGACGCTGCCCTGCGTACCGATTTCCACATCACCTCCGGCTTCCAGACCGAGGACGTGCCCCGCATCAAGTACAAGAGCAAGATGAAAGAATACTACCAGAAAGCGGGCATTGCTACCGCCCGCTACCACATGGTAGACGATTTTGAGGGCTGCAAAAAGTTCATCGAGGAAGTGGGCTATCCCGTTGTGGTCAAGCCGGACAACGGCGTGGGGGCCTCCGATACCCACAAGCTCTCCAGCGAGGAGGAGCTGAAAAAGTTCCTGGCTTACAAGGCGGAGAATCACGCCGATGTTTCCTACATCATGGAGGAATTCGTCCGTGCCGAGGTCAACAGCTACGACGCCATTATCGACGGCAGCGGCAACCCCATTTTTGAGGCCGGCAATGTCAGCCCCATGTCCATCATGGACATCGTGAACGACAACGACAACTCCATCTACTACATCATCAAGGACCTGCCCGAGGACACCCGCGCCGCTGGCCGTGCCGTTGTCAAGAGTTTTGGCGTCAAGAGCCGCTTTGTCCACTTTGAGTTCTTCCGGATGACCGAAGACCAGGCCAACATGGGGAAAAAGGGCCAGATCGTGGCGCTGGAAGTCAACATGCGTCCCTGCGGCGGCTTTACCCCGGACATGATCGACTTTGCCCGCTCCACCAACGTCTATAAGATCTGGGCCGACATGATCGCCTTTGGCGGCACCGATATGCCGGTGGGCGAGCACTATTACTGCGCCTTTGCGGGCCGCCGCGATGGCAAGCACTTTGTGTACAGCCATGAGCAGATCATGCAGAAGTACCAGAAGAACATGAAGATGGCGGATCGCATCCCGGACGCTCTCTCCGGTGCCATGGGCAACCAGATGTATGTGGCCAACTTCTCCACCCGCGAGGAGATGGAACAGTTCTACTCCGATGTGCTGGCCGTCACCGACCCCATCAACGCCAAGGTGCAGATAGAGCTGACCGAGGTGCTGGCTCTGGGCGAGCCGGACGCGGCTTCCACCAAAGCTGTCACCCCGAAGCCCGACCTGACCCCTGCCATTAAGCCCACCACCGCCGTGGCCGAAACCAAGACCAAAGCCGTGGCAGAGGTGCCCACCAGGGCGGTCACCGAGACCCCGACAAAGCCGTTGCCACCCAGCCGACCAAAGCAGTCACCAAAACGCCTACCAAAGCCGTGACCAAAACGCCTACCAAGGCCGTGACCAAGACCAGCCGGAAAGGCAAAAAGTAAAAAATAATGCAGCCGTTCTCCCGATTGGAAAGGAGGACGGCTGTTTTTTGTTGGATGTTCCAGTTTTTGCGGGACGTTTTTTGCAATGTGACAAATTGCGGAAAAACACTTGACATTTTTATACAGGGGGATAAGATTGACTTACAGAGCCGCGTTGGGTCGGCTTCTGAAATAACATATAGGAGGAATCAATGATGAGATTGTCCAATCGAATTGCGGCAACGGCTCTGGCCGCTGTCATGGCAGTATCTATGCTGACCGCCTGCGGCGGTGGTGGCGGCGGCTCCACCGGCGGCAGCTCCAGCTCTTCGTCTAAGCCTGCTGGCAGCACCTCGACCAGCACTTCCACCAGTACCTCTACGAGCACCAGCACCTCCACCAGTGGTTCCGGTACGGTGACTGCACAGAAGAAACAGTGGAAAGAGACGAAAACTTATAGCGAAGTTGCAGTGAAGTACCGCAAGGGAAAAATCAATGCGGCAGGTACGATTACTGAAGCCAACAAAAAGACTCCTTATAAGTATGTGACCGACGGGAAAAAGAGTATTCTGAGATTCGTGAGAGCGGTGCAGTGATGTCCACTCTGTCGGATGGAACCAATGTTTTCCTGACGATAAGCGGAAAAGATGCAACAAGCAAAAAGGATGTCTCGTATAGCTTTAAAATGCCGAAAAAGTATGTAGAGGAAATGCTGGACAAGATTAATCCTAGCCCGTTGGACGTTGCACGTTCCATCAAAACAGTGCTGACTCTGCAGAGCGATCATGGAAAAGTCGAGCCCAAAGAGATGACAGTGGAGCAGAATAAGAAAATTGGCGCGGAGACTTATTATGCAGAGTCGTTTGAACAGAGCGGCGATGTGGGCTACTACTGCTTTAAGGGCACTCAGCTGAAGAAGCTTCTGATCGTGGATTCGGAGGAAGCAGCCAATAGCGAGACGATCACCTTTGACACTCTGAATGACAGCCTGAATGCAAAGGATTTTGATGAGCCGAGCGATTATTACGAGTTTAATGAAAATGGTAGTTATAAAGGACCTGTTGGCAATCCTGCCCCGCTGCCTACTGCTACCCAGAATGCAAACGGTATGTTGAAAGCTGTCCACTAACGGAATAAACCAACAAGCCCCCGAGTGCGGCCAACGCCAGCGCCCGGGGGCTGTGTTTTTAATTGTCCCCTGCCGCGGAATGTGTTATACTGGTTGCAAACAAATAAGAACGAGGTAACGACCCATGAAAATTCCCGCAAACGGCTTTACGCACGCCGGCAAGTTCCACGCGGACGACGTGTTTGCCACGGCGCTGCTCCAGATCCTCCGCCCGGATATTAAAATAACCCGCGGCTTCGTGGTGCCGGATGACTTCGACGGAATCGTGTACGACATCGGCTTTGGCATGTTCGACCACCATCAGGAGCCCCGCGAGACCCGCCCCAACGGCATCCCTTACGCGGCCTTCGGCCTGCTGTGGCGGGTGCTGGGCCCGGGGCTGGTGGGCGAGCGGCAGGCCCGCCTCATTGATGAGAACTTCATCCAGCCGCTGGACCTGAACGACAACACCGGCGAGCAGAACAGCCTGTGCGACGCCATCGGTTTCTTCAACCCGGTGTGGGACTCCAAGGAGGACCAGGACGCCTGCTTCTTCAAGGCGGTGGCCGTGGCAAAGCAGATTCTGGAGCACCAGATCGAGAGCGCCAACGCCGTCAACCGGGCCGACGAGAAAGTCCAGCAGGCCTACCAGAACTCCCGGGACGGCATCGTGGTGCTGCCCTGCTACCTGCCCTGGAAAAACGGTCTGTATAAAACCGATGCCCTGTTTGTGGTCTACCCCAGCCAGCGCGGCGGCTGGAGCGCTCAGTGCGTGACCGACCACAAGACCAAAAACCCAAGCTCCCGTTCCCTCAGTCCTGGGGCGGCCAGCCGCAGGAGGTCATTGAACAGAAGAGCGGGATCCCGGGCATCAGCTTCTGCCACGCCAGCCGCTTCCTCATTACGGCCAAGGATAAGGAGACGGCCCTTGCCGCCTGCCGTCAGGTGCTGAAAAACAATGGCCGCATCTGAGACGGCGTCCGGGCCAAAGCCCGCGTTCGTCTATATGGTGCGCTGCGCGGGCGGGCAGCTCTACACGGGCTGGACCAATGACCCCGCCGCCCGGCTCCGGGCCCACCAGAGCGGCAAGGGAGCCAAGTACACCCGGGCACAAGGGGCGCTGGGGTTTGCGTACCTTGAGCGCTGCGCGGATAGATCCGCTGCCCTGCGCCGGGAGATCGCCCTGAAAAAACTCCCCAAAGGACAAAAAAGAACTGCTCTGTACGGCATGGAACGCGGCGGGCTGCCCGTTTTCCCCGGAAACAAAGCGGTAAACCAGCGGCATCCGTGGAAGCGGGTGCCGCTTTTGCGTGTATAATTTTAAAAAATAAATACGGGAAAATATACAGGCTTGAATTGCATAAAATTTGGATATAAACATAAAATATTGAATAAACATACAAATTGACGCAAATCTCACCGGAAAAGGGGCCGAGGTTTGGCGGGTTTGAGAATTGACGGAAAAGCCGCATGGCGTATAATAAAAGCGTACTCAAGAACAGTGAGCGAT
>VOFG01000481.1_pt1 | contig 52037 bp, 72 predicted proteins | sample 5384171 | NCBI WGS metagenome assembly VOFG01 (sample SAMN12384726, study PRJNA508395) | human gut metagenome | isolation source: healthy gut F | host: Homo sapiens
CTCGAAAAACAGTCAAAGAAGTTTCTAAAATGCTTAAGGCTATTCATGCCCAAGAAGATAAAACAGCAGCCAAGGAAAAAGCAAAATCTGTAATTTCTAGGTTGCGTGAAATGAAGCTGAATAAGGCTGCAGATAAACTAGAAAATGGTCTGGAAGAAACCTTAACCTATATGGATTTTCCTTCTGAGCATTGGCTGCGTATACGCACTAATAACGTAATTGAACGAGTAAATAGAGAAATAAAACGTCGAACCAGAGTAATTGGAACCTTCCCTGATGGTGAATCAGCATTGATGCTCGTATGTGCAAGATTACGCTATATAGCAAGTAACGATTGGGGTAAAAAACGTTATTTAAACATGAAACATTTAACAGATATGCTTGCAGAAGAAGATTATTCCAAAACAAAAATATCTTAAACTAGCTAACTTAATAAGCAATGGACTCTAAAGCAGGAGGTATTTGATAGGCAAATGGGAACGTGCACTAACCGTTTAGCTTATACAACTATACTTCTGCTAGGATACGTAGTGCAGTGCTAGTAGATACTGTTTATTTAAAAATGCGTAATGAGGTGCAGGCACGTCACGTATTGCAGAAGCATCGAGTACAGGTTGTTGAGGATGGTGTTATTCTTGATTGCGGAGTGCATTTGCATTCCAAAGATTTAGCGGCACATCTAAAAGGCTGTGAAGAAGTTATATTGCTTGCGGCAACGTTAGGTACTCGTGTAGATGCAGTAATTAGACGCTTGGCTGTAGGTAGCGTTGCTGAGGGTGCGGCTGCTCAGGCAGTAGCTGCTTCTTTGATTGAAAGCTATTGTGATGATATACAAAGTAAGGTGGACACTGGTAATTTAAAGCAAAGGCCGCGGTTCTCACCAGGATATGGTGATTGGCCTTTAGAAGAACAGAAGTTATTGTTTCCTATTTTAGATTGTGCTAAACGGATTGGTTTGACACTGACTGATGGTATGATGATGGCACCGTCCAAATCAGTAACTGCTATTATCGGCTTGTCTGAGGATGTAGCTTGTGTATGGAATAAGTGTATGACCTGTGGGAACGTAAATTGCCCCTATCGTCCCAACTCTTGAGTGGAGTAGCAGGTTTATTAGATATAAATTTGAGGAGAATAGTGATAATGAGTTTTAAAGATTTATTAGGTAAGCAAATGTTGTTTTTTGATGGTGCGACAGGTACTCAACTACAAGCACGTGGTCTGCAGGCAGGTGAATTACCAGAACGCTGGAATTTTACTCATCCGGAAATTATTGAGGCTGTACATAAAGATTATTTGGCTGCAGGTGCCAATATTTTAAAAACCAATACTTTTGGTGCTAATCCCATTAAGTTGGCGGAAACAGATTTAGATTGTAAAGCAACTATTACTGCTGCGGTTACTATTGCTAAGAAGGCTTGTGCAGGTGCTATAGATAAATTTGTCGCACTTGATTTAGGGCCCTACAGGTAAGCTGTTAGCGCCCTATGGTGATTTGCCTTTTGAAAAAGCTGTTGCTGCTTATGGCGAAATGGTTCGTTATGGTGTAGAAGCAGGTGCTGATTTAATTCTTATCGAAACCATGAGTGATACTTACGAAACTAAAGCTGCGATTTTAGGTGCTAAGGAAAATTGTGATCTGCCGGTTTGTGTAACTTTGACTTTTGATGAAGATGGCAAACTGCTGACAGGTGCTACTGTAGAGGCTGCTGCTTTAATGTGTGAAGGCTTGGGCGTTGATGCTATTGGTTTTAACTGTGGTCTTGGTCCGGTACAGGTAGCTAAATTAGTGCCACAAATGTTGCAGGCTACTAAGCTGCCTTTAATCGTGAATCCTAATGCAGGTCTGCCTGTACAACGTGACGGTAAAACCTGTTTTGATATTACTCCGGAGGAATATGCTGATTTAATGTATGCATTGGCTTGTGCTGATGCTCCGAGCATTATGGGTGGTTGCTGTGGTACCACACCTGCACATATTGCTGCTATGATTACCAAATGTAAGAATTTACAACCTGGTGGTACTCGTGAATTGGACTTGACTGCAGTTTCCTCCTATGGCAAAGCTGTACATATTGGTGATGTTCCTGTTATTATCGGTGAACGTATTAATCCTACGGGCAAAAAAAGATTAAAAGAAGCTTTGAAAAATCAGGAGCTTGATTATGTATGTCGTCTAGCATTAGAACAAATTTCTAGTACTGCTCATATTTTGGACGTAAATGTAGGTACTCCTGGTATTGATGAAACTGCTATGCTGGGTAAAGCAGTACCTGCTTTGCAGGCTATTACTGATACACCGCTCCAGATTGATACTTCTAATTATGAAGCGATGGAAAAGGCTTTGCGTTTATATAATGGTAAGCCTATGTTAAATTCTGTTAATGGTAAAGAGGATAGCTTAGAACACGTATTACCGTTAGCAAAAAAATATGGTGCTGTTGTAGTTGCTTTATGTCTTGATGATAGTGGTATTCCGACTACTGCTGAAGGTCGTATAGCTATTGCAGATAAAATTATTGCTCGAGCAGCTGAATATGGCATTGAAAGTCGTAATATCGTAGTAGATCCGTTGGCCATGACCATTTCTACCGGTGCAGATAATGCTGCGGTAGCCTGTGAGGTTATTCGTGCGATGAAGGCACGTGGAATTAACACTGTCATGGGTGTTTCTAATATTTCCTTTGGCTTGCCCGGTCGTGATGCTGTCAATAGCACCTTCTTTGCAATGGCAATGCAGGCCGGCTTGTCTTGTGGCATTATTAATCCGCAAAGTAAAGCTATGTTAGATGCTTATTATGGTTTCTGTGCTTTAGCAGGTTATGATGAGGATGTCAGGAATACGTTAAACGTTATGCTGATGCTCCCAAGGCTGCACCGATTAGCGTAAGCGATGTTAATTTATATGATGCAATTGTCAAAGGCTTACAAATTGATGCTAAAAAAGCAGCCGCAGTTGCTTTAGCGGATGAAGCACCTTTAGATGTTATCAATAAATATATGATTCCGGCACTTGATTTTGTTGGTGACGGATTCGAAAAGAAAACACTGTTCTTACCGCAGTTATTAATGAGTGCTGATGCTGCTAAAGCAGCCTTTGAGGTTATCCGTGAAGCAGTAGGGGTTGCCGAAACTCAAAGTGATACTGTGGTTATTGCTACTGTTCATGGTGATATTCATGATATCGGCAAAAATATTGTTAAAGTTTTACTGGAAAATTATGGTTATAAAGTTCTTGATTTAGGTAAAGATGTACCAGTGGCAGATATTGTAAAGACTGTGCAGGAAAGCGGAGCAAAGGTTGTCGGTTTATCAGCTTTGATGACTACTACTGTTAGTGCTATGGAAGCTACTATTAATGCTTTACGTGAAGTAAGCGACTGTAAAATAGTAGTTGGCGGTGCTGTCTTAACTGAGGAATATGCACAAAGTATTGGTGCGGAGCATTATGCACCGAATGCTGTTAGTGCTGTAACATATGTTAACGAAGTTTTTGGTAAATAAGTAAGAAAAAAGCAGAAGTCTTTTTAGACTTCTGCTTTTTATATGTCTGAATTACATAATGTGTTTCAAAATAGGTAGCATAATCGGTGCTAACAAAGATGTTGTGATACCAGTTAAAGCGATAGCAACACCACCGATAGCTAATTGAATAGGGCTGACACTAACACAAACGCTAGTACCGATACCATGACTAGAAGCGCCGATGGATAACCCGGCAGCCAAATCATTTTTTATTCCGAAGATTGCTAAAAGTTTATGATTAAATGTTGCTCCTAACATACCGGTAAAAATAACACCTGCTGTAGTTAAAGCAGGAATACCACCAATAGTTTTGGAAACATCAATAGCAATCGGTGTAGTTACAGACTTAGGAATTAAACTTAGTAATACTGGTTCACTAGCACCGGTTAATCTACCAGTAAAGTACACAACGATGATAGCTAGGAATGTGGCAATAGTAACACCACTTAAAATCGCAAAGGCTTTTTCTTGAATAATCTTGCGGTTTTTGTACAATGGTAAAGCCAGGGCAATAGTTGCTGGCCCTAAGAGAAAATTGATAAATTCAGCGCCTGCTTCATAATGCTTATATTCTAGTCCTGGGGTTAGAACGATACAAGCAATAATAGCAGGGCAAGCTATAACAAATGGTGGGATAATCTTTAGGTTGAATCGGTCGACGATTATTTCGCTAATGGCGTATATAATAATGGTAAGACCAATGCCTAAGAGTGGAGTATTAATCAAGTTTTCGGGAAACATATTATTTCACTTCTTTCTTTTTCAACATGCTTTGTAAGAGAAATGCGGTACTTCCCAATACAGTAACACTAGATACTATAATAATAGTTAAGATAGGCAGCCATTCTGCTTCAAGAACATCTGCATACAAAATTACACTAACACCTGCAGGCAGAAACAGCATACCCATTTTAGAAATGAGAATGTTACAAACTCCTTCTACAGATGACGGCGGTATGATTTTTCCACAGAGAAGTGCTGTAAGAATCAGCATTCCTAATAAGATGGCGGAAAGGGTACACCCAAGGCGTCAATGATAACTGTAGAAATCCATTGTAATAATAAAAAGAAATGCTATGCCGCGTAGCAATGATGTTGGTGACATTATTATCCTCCTCCTCATGTACAACAAAAAACAAAAACGTATGTATAATATTGACACAACATGTGACAAGTGTCAAGGAAAACGAGTACATAATTCACGAAATTTACATAAATTACATTTGACTTTTTGACTTTTGCTGTTATAATTAACAATATAAGGTCTTGTTAAATTATACAGGACTTTAGAAAAAAGTATTTTTGAAATTTAAATTTCCCATAAATTGTAAGTCTCATATTAAAGGAGGTGTAGCGATATGGATGAACGCTACAGTGAAGAAGTAAAAAAAACATTTTAGAGGCTGCTCAGCAACAAGCAGTTATGAATTATAATCAGGAGCTTACAACAGCTCATGTATTGGTTGCCTTGTGAGGCAGTGATGGATTTTTCAAATATTTACTGCAAAATTTGCATATCGATGAAAATGCTTTTACTGCAGAAGCAAAGGCGTTAGTGCGTAAAATTCCGTCCGTTAAAGGTCAGGACAAACAATTGATGATGGGCACAGCTTTTGCTCGTGTTATGGCTATTTTGAACCAAGGTAAAGAAGAAATTAACATCGGCCGCTTAGTTGCAGCTATTGCTAATGATGGCGATAGTGATGTTGTGACCTTGTTACGTAAACATGGCATTGACAAAGAAAACAGTGGAGGCGGCATATATGCAATACCAAAATACTGCTGCTGATGATGAAACGAAAAAACTTTAGAAAAATATGGTCAGGATTTAACTGCGAAAGCACGTGATGGTAAACTTGACCCGGTTATCGGACGTGATGAAGAAATTCGTCGTGTTGTAGAAATCTTGAGCCGTCGTAAGAAAAATAACCCTGTATTGATTGGTGAGCCTGGTGTTGGTAAAACAGCTATTGCTGAAGGCTTAGCTAGACGTATTGTAGCTGGTGATGTACCAGAAAGCTTGAAAAATAAAACTTTGTATGCATTGGATTTAGCAGCTCTTGTTGCCGGTGCTAAATATCGTGGCGAATTTGAAGAACGTTTGAAAAAGGTTCTAAAATGCGTTAGTGACAGTGCAGGTCAAATCATTATGTTTATTGATGAGGTTCATACTGTTGTCGGTGCCGGTGCTGCAGAAGGTGCTATGGATGCAGGTAACATCTTAAAACCGATGCTGGCTCGTGGCGAGCTGCGCTGCATTGGTGCTACTACATTAAATGAATATCGTAAATATATTGAAAAAGATAGTGCGTTAGAACGTCGTTTCCAACCTGTAATGGTTAAGGAACCGAGCGTAGAAGATACTATTTCTATTTTACGTGGACTTCGTGAACGTTATGAAGTGCATCATGGTGTACGTATTAAAGACGCTGCATTAGTTGCGGCTGCAGTTTTATCTAATCGTTATATCAATGACCGTTTCCTTCCTGATAAAGCTATTGACTGGTCGATGAAGCTGCTGCCCGTCTGCGTACCGAAATTGATTCTCTGCCGACAGAACTTGATGAAAGCAAACGTCGTATTCTGCAATTAGAAATTGAGGCTCAGGCTTTGGCTAAAGAAGATGATGATGCTTCTAAAGAGCGTTTGGCAAAACTGAATGAAGAACTTACTAAACTGCGTAATGATAATGAAGCTTTGGTAAAACGTTGGGATGCAGAAAAAGCATCTATAGCTCGTGTTCGCGAAGTCAAAAAGGAAATAGATGCTGTTAAACAACAGATGGAGCAAGCTGAACGCAATTATGACTTAAACAAATTGGCTGAACTAAAATATGGTCGTTTGCCGTCTTTACAAAAAGAATTGGTTGATTTGTCCAATAAGGATAAAGATGGTAAAGAGAATGTCATGTTAAAGGAAGAAGTCGATGAAGAGGATATTGCCAAAGTAGTAAGTACTTGGACCGGTATTCCTGTTGTGCGTTTAGGCAGCGGTGAACGCGAGAAATTAGTTCACTTGGAAGAAATTCTTCATCAACGTGTTATTGGCCAGGACGAGGCTGTTAAGTCTGTCAGCGAAGCTGTTATCCGTGCCCGTGCTGGTATAAAGGATCCTAACCGTCCGATTGGTTCCTTTATCTTCCTTGGTCCTACCGGTGTTGGTAAAACTGAATTGGCTAAAACTTTGGCAGAAGTACTCTTTGATGATGAACGCAATATGGTTCGTATCGATATGAGTGAATATATGGAAAAACATACTGTTTCCCGTTTGATTGGTGCGCCTCCGGGATATGTAGGTTATGATGAAGGCGGCCAATTAACTGAAGCTGTACGTCGCCATCCGTATAGTGTAATCTTACTAGATGAAATTGAAAAAGCTCATGCCGATGTATTCAATGTTTTACTGCAGGTACTTGATGATGGTCGTCTGACTGATGGTCAAGGTCGTAGTGTAGACTTTAAAAATACTTTGATTATCATGACCAGTAACTTGGGAAGCAGTGAAATCATGAAGAAACAAGGTACTATCGAGCGTGAAGAAGTACAGAAAATGTTAATGAATTTCTTCCGTCCGGAATTCCTGAACCGTGTTGACGATATTGTAGTTTTCAAACCCGTACAGGCTGAACAGATTAAAGATATTGTTAAACTGGTACTGCATGAATTGGGAGAAAGATTAAACAAACAACTGGAAATTAAATTAACTGCTGAAGATGCTGCAGTAGCAAATCTGGCTGAGGCTGGATTTGATCCTGCCTTTGGTGCACGTCCGCTGAAACGTTTGATTGTTCATACTGTTGAAAACATCCTTGGCCGTAAGATTGTTGCTGGCGAGATTAAAAATGGTGATGCAGTTGAAGTTGTTTTGAATGCTGATAATAAAATTGATGTTGTTGTAAAATAAACAGCATACAAAAAGGCCTCCGAAGCAATTTTCGGGGGCCTAATTTTCTTCTTTATTTATTATTGTGAGGACGTAAATCAGGTGGAAGCATAGGACAAGCATCGTGGCTTTCTTCGCTAAGCGGATTTACATGTACCATACAATGCTTAACGAGAGGGAAGTTAGCTTCAATAGCAGCATGAACAGTTTCAGCAATATGATGAGCTGCTAAAAGAGTAAGATTATCTTTGACGCTGATTTCTACATCAACATAAATGCGGTTGCCGAACATACGAGTATTGAGCATATCCAGATGCTCTACTCCTGGTACCTTTTCTACTAAAGAAGTAAGCTTTTTAGTGGTTTCATCGTCACAGCTGTGATCGACCATTTTATCCATAGCATCTTTAAATACTTCATAAGCAGCATATAAAATCATAACACAGATTACCAAACTGGCAATAGGGTCTAAAACAGGATAACCCATACGAGCACCTAAGATACCGACAAAGGAACCTATGGATGACAAAGCATCACTACGATGATGCCAGGCTTCAGCCATTAAAGCACCAGAGTTGATTTTTTTAGCAGCATTACGGGTATACCAGAACATGGCTTCTTTAACTATAATGGAGACAACAGCTGCCCATAAAGCAAGTTGGCCAGGGATAACTAGGTCGTCTGCATCAGCAACAAAGATTTTTTCATAACCGCTGTAACCAATTAAAAGAGCGATGATAGTTAAGATAACAGCTAGAATAATGGCTGCTACACATTCTAAACGCTCGTGACCGTATTGATGTTCGGAGTCAGATGCTTTATTAGAAAATTTAACGCCGGCCATAACTATTAAAGTACCGAAAACATCGGACGCAGAATGGATACCATCAGAAATCATTGCAGCAGAATTGCCGATGAAACCAGCCGCTAGCTTGCCAAGGGACAATAAAAGGTTGCCGATGATACTGTTAATGGAAACAATCATAGCGATACGTTCTTCATCGTTAACAAAGTTCATCATGATAAAACAATAAAAACCTCCTTAGCTTTTCAGGCTCTGACTATCAGTTTTGGTTTTAAGAAGCATCGCTAATAATCAAGAAAGTGAATTGCATTACTTTATTATTTAATTTACTCCAGGCATAGTTAATGTTTGGGATTCACAAGCTATTGTACTCTTTAGCGTAAAGAGTGTCAACCACGCAAATATTTAATGACACTTTGAGCGGCAATGGCACCATCGTTGGTAGCGGTTACTACTTGGCGTAGTACTTTATCACAGACATCGCCTGCACCATAAATACCGGGAACGGCAGTAGACATGTCATTATTAACGTTTAAGTAACCGTATTCATTAGTGATTTTCAAATTACGACAGAATTCGGTTACAGGATCTGCACCTATATAAGGGAAGATGCCTTTGGCAGTAAAAATTTCTTCTTTATTTGCTTCTTTATTTAGTACACGCAGACCGGCAACACGGTTATTTTCAATTATTACTTCTTGTGGAATGCGCCAAGGAAGAACAGTAATTTTAGGATGTGCCATAACTTTATCTTGGGTAATTTGTTCAGCACTGTAGACATCACGGCGTGCTAAAATTGTAATATGAGATGCAAATTCTGCGAGATATAAGGATTCTTCAAAAAGCGGCATTGCCGGCACCAACGACAATAACTTCTTTATTACGATAAAAAGCAGCATCACAAACAGCACAGAAGCTGACGCCACGACCAATCATTTCTTCCTCACCTGGAATATGCAGTAAGCGTTCTACAGTGCCAGTAGCAATGATGATTGCCGGAGCGGTAAAACTTTGTCCGCTAGTGCAGTTGACGCGACGCAATTTGTCTTCAAGAGCGATATTGTCCGCTTTTTTCATAAAGATAAGCTGTTCCGAGAGCCATTGCTTGTTCGTAAATATCATACGCTAGTTGGGAGCCGTTGACATTTTTGATGCCGGGCCAATTTTCTAATTCAAAAGTTTTAATTAATTTTCCGCCTGGTGCAAAAGCCTCTAAAACCAAAGTTTTTAAACCTGCACGACGGGCATATATGGCAGCGGTTAGACCTGCAGCGCCACCGCCGATAATGATAACATCATAATCAGCTGCTGGTGCCGGTTCAACAGGAGGCTCGTTACCTAACAGCTTTTCTAGACGTGGTTGAAGACGTTCTAGAGGAAGAAATCCTGTGTAACGGCTGGCGATTTCTCCGTTTTTAATGAAGAAAAGCCCGGGGATAATGGTGATATCCATTTCTTCAGTAAGTTCTGGTTCTTTATCAATATCGATTTTTACAATATCGATTTTTTTGCCCATTTCTTTTTCAATATCATCTAAAACATAGCTGAGCATTTTGCACGGCCCACACCAGGTGGCAAAAAAATCCGCTAAGAAAGTTTTCTTATCTGCAAGCATTTTGCGAAATTCTGTAGCAGTAGGGTATAAAATAGCCATAGTATCATGACCTCCTTTGATTTTATTTCTTTAATAATTATAACGTATATTCTCATAATGTGTTAGCTAAAAATAACAATATAATTTACGGATGACCATAAGCTACTAAGATAGTTCCCTTTAGGTGTAGCTAGAGAACTGCAAAAATAAAGAATAGTACCAGAGTTTTTCGCAAAATATTTATCTAAAATATTGCCAAATAAATCAGTAGTTTGGCCTAAGAAATCTCCTTTGCAAATGGATGTACCGCATTTGATAGCAGGATACCAACAACAATCATTTTTACTTTGTATATAAAACATTTCGTTGAAAATTGTTTGCTGATATTTAGTATTGGTACTAGGCAAAGTTGTAACTTGCAAAAAAGTTTAAGATACTATACAAATCATCAATATAAGTTGTGATATCGTTTGGTAAACATAGTCCTGCACCGCCACGCTCAATAAGAATTGAAGGAATATTTAAAGTATTAGCATAATTATAAGCACCACCAATGGCTTTAGAGCGAACAATATAATTGGCATTTACTTTTGTAGCAAGCAGTTTACTTTGTTGTTCAATTTCAAGGTTTTGGTTAGCAGGGATAATATACATACGGAAGTAATTGTTCTGTCAAATCACCGCTATGTAAATCTATATAAAATCAATCAGCGGAAAAATTTCCTTGCTGAAGAAAAAAGCCAGTTTTTCAGATACGGTACCATTTTCTTTTCCAGGAAAAATACGGTTTAAATTTTTATGGTCTTGGGAACAATTTGTTCACGATGAAGCCAAAAAAGCTTCTGTGTTCACAAGTGGCATTATTATTAGAGTACCGGAAATTTCTTCAGCTTTGATTTCATTAGCTAATTGTATTGTTGCTGCAATTCCAGGATATTCGCTTCCGTGAATACCAGCGGTAATTAATATTTTTGGTCCTGGTTTGGCACCATGAATTATATTGATGGGAATGGAAAAGGATGTACGGGGAATATTCAGCATGGTTTGAATTTTTTCTGCTGGATTAACAATAAGATTTGAGATTTGTATTGTTTTCACATTAATACCTCCTTGATGGTGAAAGTTTTATTTAATATATAATAACATATGAACATATAATCACACAATAATAAAATATTAAATGGCAATGCTTATAAAAAAAAATAGTTGAAATTATTAAAAATAAATGCTAATATATAATTAATTTCAAATTGATATACTAAGGTCTATTATTATATTATTAATAGTTAAATTAGGGAATGTAGTGTAAATCTGCAACGGTCAAGCCACTGTGAGCCTATCATTGGGTAAGTCAGGTCACAGCCTTAGTAATATATTTCAGCTAGCGACGGAAATATATTATACCAATAATATAAATTGGTGCAGTGTAGTCTTTTCTGTTGGCAGAAAAGACTTTTTTATTTGTGGAGGCATGTTTAGTGGACAAAAGTGATGTTGTGGCAAGAATATTTCAGATTATCCTAGTTTTAATCGGTATAAGTTTTATTACTTTTGCTTTGGTAATGTTAGCACCTGGCGATGTTGTGCGGCAGATGATTGCTGGCAATGAGGACATTATTGTCAGTCAGGCGGAAATAGAGGCATTACGTATTGAATTGGGTTTAGATAAGCCTTTCTTTTTTTTTCAATATCTTGATTGGTTGCAACGTGTAGTGCAAGGTAATCTGGGCTTTTCCTATATGACTAAGAAACCTGTATTAGATGTATTGTGGGAAAATCTTCCAGGAACAATATATTTAGCGTTGGCTTCTTTAAGTTTAATGCTGATTATTTCCTTGCCGTTAGGTGTTTATTCTGCTGTAAAAAAGGCAGTTATGCCGATAATATAATTCGCTTTATTACTTTTATTGGAATATCTATGCCAGGTTTTTGGGTAGGATTAATCTTGTTGTGGGTTTTCGGTTTGAAGTTAGATTTATTACCAATCGTTGGCGGAGAGATAGGTCTTGATACAATTATTTTGCCTGCGTTGACGCTGGCTATTGGTATGGCTTCTAAATATACGCGTCAAGTAAGAACAATAGTTTTAGAGGAATTAAATAAAGATTATGTTATTGGCGCTCGTGTAAGAGGAATGAGCGAAAAATATATTTTATGCAAAGAGGTTCTTCCAAATGCAATGTTGCCGTTGATAACTTTATTAGGCCTAACTTTAGGCAATTTACTTGGTGGTGCTGCTGTTATTGAAATGGTCTTTCAATGGCCGGGATTAGGAAGATTAGCCATAGAAGCAATTACTTATCGTGATTTTCAACTTGTACAGGGGATTGTAATTTGGATCGCTATCATGTATATGGTAATAAACTTGTTAGTGGATGTTTCTTATAATTATTTAGATCCACGTTTAAAGAAGAGAGGTAAATAATAAATGGCGACATTCACTAAAGCGTTGCAGATTAATAAAGTTTTTGCCATTACTAGTTTTTTTGTTTTGTTATTAATCTTAATAGCTATTTTTTTGCACCGCTTATCGCACCGTATGATCCTACACATGCCATGATGAAGGATGCTTTTATGGAACCGTGTGCAGAGCATTTCTTTGGCACAGATAAATTAGGAAGAGATTGCTTTAGTCGTGTTTTTATATGGTGCTAGAGCGTCTCTTTGTGGTGTTTTGTTTTTAGTTTTGAGTGTTTTGTATTAGGAACTAGTTTAGGTGTTTTATCAGGATATTTTGGTGGAAAAATTGATATGGTTATCATGCGTATTTCTGACATGATGATATCCTTTCCTGGAATGATTTTAGCAATTGCAATTGCTGGTATCATGGGAGGTAGTCTGGTTAATGCTGTTATTGCTTTAACTATTGTAAGTTGGACAAAATATGCACGTTTATCTAGAAGTTTAGTATTGCAAATAAAAAATAGAGATTTTATTGAAGCTGCTATTGTTAATGGTGGCACAGTTATGCATATTTTATGGACTCATATTCTACCGAATATTTTACCAATTATGATTATAACTGCTGTTGCTGATATAGGGGCTTTGATGATGGAATTAGCAGGCTTATCTTTCTTGGGTTTTGGAAGTCAACCTCCTGCACCGGAGTGGGGCCTGATGCTTAACGAAGGACGTCAGCAATTACAGACAGCACCTTGGTTAATGTTTTTCCCAGGATTAGCGATATTTTTAACAGTCGTAATTTTTAATTTGTGGGGCGATTGTTTACGTGATATTTTAGATCCGCATGATGAAAATAACTATTGAGTTAAATTGGTAAAATTTTTAATAAAGGAGTATATTATGAAAAAATTAGTGAAATTTACAACTATGACAGCTATTGCTGGTGTTATGGCTTTAGCTATTGCTGGCTGTGGTGGTGAAAAGAAAGCAACTGTTTCTAATGATTTGGTAAAGTTTGGTGTTACTAACTTTGCTGATAGTTTAGAGCCAACAGATAACTTTTTCAGTTGGGTAGTAATGCGTTATGGTTTAGGTGAATGTTTGGTTAAATTTGATGATAAAATGAATGCTACTCCTTGGCTGGCAGATAAATGGTCTATTTCTGATGATAAATTAGTCTGGACTTTTCATATTAATGATAAAGTAAAATTTTCTAACGGTGATAAACTGACAGCAGAGATTGCTAAAGAATCTTTGGAAAGAACTTTCAATATGTCTAATAGGGCAAAATCTATTTTTGAATATGAAAGCATTAGTGCTGATGGGCAAAATCTTATCATAAAAACCAAGAAACCTATTCCTACATTACCAGGTATGCTAGCAGATCCTTTGTTTATTATTATCGATACCAAAGTAACTGATAGAGATATTAAAAACTCAAGGACCTATTTGTACTGGTCCGTATATGGTAAAAAGTTATACTAAAGCTAAGGCTGTAATGGAAGCAAATCCTAATTATTGGGATGGTAAAGTGCCTTTTAAGAATGTTGAAATACAAACAATTGATGACCCTAATACACGTGCCATGGCTTTGCAAAAAAGGAGAAATTGATTTTGCTGTAAATATTGCACCTGGTGATTTACAGCTTTTCCAAAATAAGGATAAATATAAGATTTCTGAAATTGCGTCTTTGCGTACAGTATTGGCACAAATTAATATGAATGCTGATAAGCCCCTACATGATATCAAAGTTCGTCAAGCATTGATTCAATGTTTGGATAGAGAAACATATAATAAAGTATTATTAAAGGATACGTTCATTCCTGGTAAAGCACCGGTGCCACCATCTTTAGATTATGGATTTGATACTTTAAAAGATCCTAACACTTATAATGTCGAAAATGCTAAGAAATTGTTGGCAGAAGCTGGTTGGAAAGATAGTGATGGCGATGGTTATGTTGATAAGAATGGCAAAAATTTAGAATTAGATTTTGTTTTCTACAGTGGTCGTGCAGAACTTCCGTTATATGCCGAAGCAACTCAAGCTGATGCTAAAAAAGTAGGCATTAAAGTCAATATGAAAAATGTTGACTATAATGTTTTAGATTCTATGCGTCAAAACGGTCAATTTGATTTAATGATTTCTAATATCCTAACTGCTAATACTGGTGATCCGGAAACTTATTTGAATTGGTATTGGAAAACAAATATTAATGGTAGTCAACCGCAAAATTCTACAGGATATAGTAATCCAGAATTTGATGCATTATCAGATAAATTGTCCGTAGAATTTAATCCTGAAAAACGCAGAGAAATAATTATTGCAATGCAACAGATTTTACTTGATGATGCAGCAGCAGTATATTTAGGATATCCAAAAACTAATATGATTGCTAAGAGTGGTTTGCAGAATGCTAATATTTATCCTGCAGATTACTATTGGCTTACTAAAGATGTTGATGTAGTAAAATAAAAGGGTCAAATAAATGTTGTTACAAGTAGAGAATCTTGAAGTTAGCTATGGCAAGCAAGTTACAGTTAGTAATATTAATTTACAACTAGAAGTAGGAGAAGTACTATCCATAGTAGGCGAATCAGGTAGTGGAAAAACAACAGTAATACGTGCTATTATGGGCTGTTTGCCACATAATGGTAGAGTTACTGTTGGTAATATTTATTTTTCTGGTAACAATTTATTGCATAATACGCGTGATGATTGGCGACATATGTATGGGTCAGAAATGTCCATGATTTTTCAAGATAGCGGGAATATGATTAATCCTATTCGACAGATAGGTAATCAATTTATAGATTATATAAAAATCAAAGTCAGAATATAAATAATGCTTCTGCATATAATCTTGCTTGTTCTATGCTAGCGAAAATGCATCTATCTAATCCTGAAAATATAATGAAGAGTTATCCGTTTGAATTATCTGGTGGTATGCGTCAAAGGGTAGGTATAGCAATGGCTATGATATTTAAACCGAAATTATTATTAGCAGATGAACCTACTAGTGCTTTAGATGTTACTACTCAAGCACAGATTATTAAACAATTAATGGAGATTCGAAAAGAGTATAATGTTGCTATCATATTGGTTACGCATAATGTGGGTGTAGCAGCTAATGTTTTAGATAAAATAATTGTTATGCGTCAAGGCAAAATTGTGGAAGCAGGATCTAATGAAATGATTATTAATAAGCCACAAGTAGAATATACTAAGCAATTATTAAAATCGGTTCCTGTAATAGGGGGATTGTGTTATTATGAAAAATGATGAAGTAATATTAGAAATAAATCATTTAACGAAAGAATTTCCCCTGGCTTCTGGCGAAACTTTGACCGCTTGTAATGATATTAATTTAAGAGTTTATCAAGGAAAAACACTAGGCATTATAGGCGAATCAGGATGTGGAAAAAGCACATTGGTGCGTACCTTATTACGTATTCATCCTGCTACTAGCGGTGAAGTAATTTTTGAAGGAAGAATCTTTTAAATCTTTCTAGAGAAGAATTGCGTAAAAAAAGTAGAAAAAAATGCAATTAGTTTTCCAGGACCCGAATACAGCTTTTAATCCTAAAATGTTAGTGAAAAATATAATAACAGAACCTTTGCTAAATTTTGGCTTAATTAAACAAGAAGATGTTGATGCTAAAGCAATAGAATTATTAAATTTAGTTGAATTGCCACCAACATTCAAAGATAAATATCCACATAATATGTCAGGTGGGCAAAGGCAGCGCTTAGGAATTGCACGAGCTTTATCATTAGATCCGCAAATAGTTATTTGTGATGAAGCTACATCTGCTTTAGATGTAGCTGTTCAAAAAAGTATTTGTGAATTGTTATGCAAAATTCAAAAGGCAAAAAACATAACATATATTTTTATAGCACATGATTTAGGATTAGTTGATTTAATGTGTCAACAAGTGGCGGTGATGTATTTAGGTTATGTTGTGGAAATAATAGAAAATGGTCGTATTTCTACAATCTGTAAACATCCATATACCAAATTGTTACTGCAATCTGTTTTCGATATTTATAAAAAAAATTCTATAAAAATGTTCGATTGTAATTTAAAGTCTTTGCGAGATATTTCTCGGGGATGTCCGTTTGCGTCTAGATGTAAATATTGTCAAGAAATTTGTTTGCAAGAAAAACCTCAGTTACGTGAAATTGATGAAGGTCACTGGATTGCTTGTCATTTAGTAAAAGTAAAAATTTAGTACGGCTTTTTGTGAAAAAAACAAAGGCCGTACTTTATAAAAAATCTATTGATGAATAATTGCTCATATGTTATAATATATGCAAAGAAGATGTAAAAATAAGATTTTACTATCTTCGCTTTTATTTTAACAAATATACGAACACTTACTCATACAAAGGAGAGCTTATGGTGGAGAAAAAAGCAATATCGAAACGTATATATCGGATTCGTAATTTAAATTGTACTAATTGTGCAGCTAAAATAGAGCGTGCTTTAAATAATTTACCGGAAATTGAAAAGGCTACTCTTATTTTTGCTTCTCAGAAGTTAGTTATCGAAGCTTTGGAGCATGATGGATTATTAAAAAAAAAATACAACAGACAGCTTTAAAGATAGAAGATGGCGTTGTTTTTGAAGAATATACGGAATTTAATCGCATTCAAAGCAATAAGCAAAATTTTTTTTGGCATAATTTTTGGCATGATAAAGATTTACAGGCGATTATTTTAGGTTTAATGATTTTTTTGTGTGCGGAATTTTTAAGCTTACCTAATGTATATAATTTGTCTTTATTAGTGCTTGCTTATTTAATATTAGGCGGGCGTGTTGTTTTGGTAGCATTAAAAAATATTTTCCGTGGCTGTATATTTGATGAAAATTTTTTGATGGCTTTGGCCACCATAGGTGCGTTTGCGATTAACGCTTGGGAGGAAGCTGTCGGTGTTATGCTTTTTTATCGCATCGGTGAATATTTTGAGGAACGAGCAGTAGACAAAAGTCGTAGTCAGATTATGGATGCTGTTGATTTACGTCCTGAGGTAGTCAATGTAGTGCACGGTGAAAAGGTGGAGATTATTCCTGCCGATGCTGCCGAGGTTGATGATGTTGTTTTGGTACGTGTCGGAGACCGTATTCCTTTGGATGGTGTCATTGTCGCCGGTAGTAGCTTACTGGATACAGCCCCAATTACTGGTGAACATGTACCTGTCAAACGTGAGGTTGGAGAAAAAGTAATTTCGGATGCATTAATCTTAGCGGTATGTTGCAGATTAGAGTAGAAAAGGTTTTAGCTGACTCTATGGTAACACGCATTTTAGATAGTGTAGAAAATGCTGCCGCTTCTAAACCCAGTATAGATCGTTTTATTACTCGATTCGCACGTATTTATACGCCTATTGTAGTTATCTTGGCTCTAGTAACTGCAATAGTACCGCCTTTATTTGGCGGTGAGTGGCAATATTGGATTTATACGGCTTTGACTTTTCTGGTTATCAGTTGTCCTTGTGCTTTAGTATTAAGTGTACCGTTAGCGTTTTTTAGTGGCATCGGTGTTGCTTCTAAATATGGTATTTTATTTAAAGGAGGCATTGTTTTAGAAGCTTTGAAAAAAATCAAAGCGGTAGTAATGGATAAAACAGGTACGATTACTAAAGGCGAATTTTCCGTACAAAATATTGAAAGTTTTGGTGCATTGAACCAAGAGGAGCTATTGCAACTAACGGCTAGTGCTGAACAAGCTTCAACACATCCTATTGCTTCAAGTATCGTTGCCAAAGCTAAGAAGATGCATCTTTCTTTGCAGAAACCTGAAGGCTTTCGGGAAATTGCCGGTGAAGGCTTAGTGGTTGAGTTACAGAAGCAGAAAGTATTATGCGGTAATGTTAAGCTTTACAGCGTTATCATATTATCTTAACTAATTATATGCCGTCTGCTCATGGTAGCGAAGTGCTAGTTGCTGTTGATGGTACTTATGTTGGTCGTTTTATCATTAGTGATACTTTAAAAGCCGATACTGTTACGGCGATTGCGGCATTAAAGCAGGAAAATTTAGTAACTGTTCTATTGACTGGTGATAATCAGCATGAGGCAGAATATATTGCTGCTCAGACAAATATAGATCAAGTGCAGGCTCAATTATTGCCCCAGGATAAACTTAATTCAATGCAAAATTTGCGTCAACAATATGGTGCGGTAATGTTTATCGGTGATGGTATTAATGATGCTCCGGTTCTAGCAGGTGCCGATGTTGGTGCTGCTATGGGTAGTGGTTCAGAAGCCGCCTTAGAGGCTTCTGATGTTGTTTTTATGAATTCAGAAATGCAATCAGTACCTAGGCCATCAAAATAGCTCGCATGACTGCAAGCATTGCTTGGCAAAATGTAATTTTTGCTATTGCCGTGAAGGTGCTGATTATGCTGGCTGGTTTTGCAGGTTATGCTTCTATGTGGACTGCTGTATTTGCTGATACTGGTGTATCCTTATTATGTATCTTAAACTCTGTTCGTTTATTATATAAAAAGTTTTAAGTAGAATTAACGAAGTCATTTAGAAAAAATGGCTTCGTTTTTTCATCACTATCAATTAAGCTTAAGCTAACCAATAATGTGAATTAGCTGTGAATTTAAAGTAAAAACTGTTGACAAATAGTAGTAGTTACAGTAAACTCTGAACTGTGGTTAGCTTAAAGCAACCACAAATTTTTTAAAGCAAAGTTAGCATAGGCTTACAAAAGAAGAGAGGTTACAATGATGCCTTTGATTATGGCCAAGCGTGATGAAATTAATGTTATTAGTGCTATTCGCGGAAAAAATGAAACTAAGAGATTTTTAGAAAGCATGGGATTTGTTGTAGGTAGTAATATTACAGTTGTTACTGAATTTAATGGTAATCTGATTGTTAATATTAAAATACACGTGTAGCTATCAGCAAAAGTATGGCTGCAAAAATTTTTGTATAAGTGGAGGTTGTTATGAGAACTTTAAAAGATGTTAGGTAGGTGAAAATGTAATTGTAAAAAGATTACAAGGAGATGGGGCTGTGAAACGACGTATTATGGATATGGGGGTTACTAAGGGAACTGCTATTTTAGTGCAGAAAGTTGCTCCGCTAGGTGACCCTATAGAAGTAAAAGTACGTGGCTATGAACTTAGTTTACGCAAAGGTGAAGCCGAAAATATTATTGTTGAATAAAAGAGAGGTATAAAATATGAAAATTGCGTTAGTCGGTAATCCCAATTGCGGCAAGACTACACTGTTCAATGAACTTACTGGTTCTAATCAATATGTTGGTAACTGGCCGGGAGTGACTGTTGAAAAAAAAGAAGGTCATTTAAAAGCTGTTAAAGATGTTATAGTAACAGATTTGCCAGGTATTTATTCTTTGTCCCCATATACTCTTGAAGAAGTTATTTCCAGGGATTACTTATTACAGAATGATATTGATGTAATTTTAAATATAGTTGATGCATCTAATATTGAAAGGAATTTATATCTTACTACACAGCTTTTAGAAATGGGCATTCCTGTTACCATTGCTTTAAATATGATGGATGTAATAAAAAGTAATGGCGATACAATCAAAACAGATTATTTAGCAAAAGCTTTAGACTGCAATGTTGTGGGAATATCGGCATTGAGAGGTGATGGAGTTAAAGATGCAGCTGACATTGCTGTACGATCTACTACAGCTGAAGCACCTAAATATTTAATGTTTAGTGAAGATGTAGAAGCTGCCTTGCAAAAAATAAAAGTGTTATTAGCAGAACGGATTACAGGTAAAGAAGAACGTTGGCTAACTATCAAAGTTTTTGAGCGAGATGCAAAAGTTTGGGATTCTTTAAATATTAGTAATGAGGAAAGAACTGCTTTGGAAGATATTATCGCTTTTTGTGAAGAAAGTTTAGATGATGATAGTGAAAGCATTATTACTAATCAACGTTATAATTATATTACTAATCTTGTTAATAAATGTGTAAAAAGGGACAAAGCGGCTTAACAATTTCTGATAAAATTGACAGAATAGTTACTAATAGATTTTTAGCACTGCCTATTTTTGCTGCGGTAATGTTTTTAGTATATTATATTGCTGTTGATTCTTTGGGAACAATTGTAACTGATTTTACTAATGATACTTTATTTGGTGAATGGATTATGCCTTGGGCTCAAGAGAATTTAGAGGCAGCAGGTGTAGCACCGTGGTTAGTTTCTTTAATAGTAGATGGTATTATTGGCGGTATTGGTGCTCCCTTTAGGTTTTGCTCCGCAAATGGCTATAGTATTCTTATTGTTGAGTTTCTTAGAAGATTGTGGATATATGGCGCGCGTAGCTTTATTATGGACCGTTTTTTCCGTCAGTTTGGTATGAGTGGTAAAAGCTTTATTCCAATGCTGATTTCTTCTGGTTGTGGTGTTCCCGGCATTATGGCGAGTCGTACAATAGAAAATGAGCAAGATCGCCGTTTGACTATTATGACTACTACCTTTATTCCTTGTGGGGCTAAACTGCCTGTAATTGCATTATTGAGTGGTGCTATCATGGGTGGAGAATGGTATATGGCGCCTATAATGTATTTCATTGGCTTTTTTGCTGTGGTTACATCTTGCATTATTTTAAAGAAAAGCGATTTATTTAGTGGTGAACCGGCACCTTTTGTTATGGAAATGCCGCCATATCATTTGCCGTTATTAAAAATGTATTATTGCATACTTGGGAAAGAGTATCTGGATTCTTGAAAAAAGCTGGTACAGTTAGTTTCTTATGTTGTGTTGCGATGTGGTTTTAGCTACTTACGGCATCGTTGACGGTAATTTAATCCTGGTCGAAGAGACCAATCAAAGCTTAATCGCCTCCATAGGCACTTTATTAGCACCAGTGTTTTGCTCCTTTAGGTTTTGATACCTGGCAAGCAGTAGCAGCTGCTTTTTCTGGATTTGTAGCTAAAGAAGCTATTGTTAGTACAATGGCTATTTTGGCAGGTCTTGCTGAAGCAACTGAGGAAGAACCGGATTTATGGAATGCTGTTATGGCGATGTTCCCCAATGCAGTAGCGGCTTTTGCGTTTTTGGTTTTCAATCTATTAGATTCTCCGTGCTTAGCAGCGATTTCCACTATGAGTCAAGAAATGAATAGTAAAAAATGGACTTGGGCAACTATTGCTTTCCAAAATATTTATGCTTATGTAGTTTGCTTGATTATCTATCAATTAGGTTGCGTATTTATTGGTGGACAAGCTTTTTTCGTTATGGACTTTTATAGCAGCAGTTCTTTTGCTGGGTTTTGTTTATCTTTTATTACGTCCGGCTAAAAAGAAAACACGTAAACCTGTATTGAGCATTGATGCGGAATAAAAGAGTCTTTTAGTAATTTTTATGAAAGAAGGTAAGAAAGATGATAACAAGTATGGTTACATTTTTAGTTATTATAGCTGTTTATTTGGCTGCTAGATATGTTTTCAAACAAGCTAAGAAAGGTGGTTGCGTCGGTTGCAGTAATTGTTCAGCAACTTGTTGTCATTGTTTGGCAAAGAAAAATAAAAACCAGTCTATAAACTAAAATGACTATATATAGTATGGTTAAGAAAAAAGATACACATTATCTTGACAAATTTATAAAAGGCGATATAATTTAGACATAACATAAAACAATATAGTTCCTGACGGATAAGTGGAGTTTACCACGTGGAGCTGTATTGTGATTTCGCCGACCGTCTGGGCAAGCATTCGTTGCCCAGGCTTTTTTGTTTTAGGGAAAGTTTTTGCTTGCAAAATTACTTATCTTTTCCTAACCGAGAGTTTTGTCAGCAAATGCAGAATATCTTTGTGTTTAAAAATAAAGAAAAGAGGTAATCACAATGCAGCAAACAAAAAACAAATGGTTAATCGTTTTAGCAGCCATCGGTATCCACATTTCTATCGGTAGTGTTTATGCCTGGAGTGTATTGACCAAGCCGATTATGCAATCCATGGGCTTTACGTTACAACAAGTAACTTGGACATTTTCGTTGGCAATTCTTTTTCTAGGCTTATCAGCAGGTTTTTGGGTAGTTATGTAGAACGTTTTGGGCCGCGTCGTAGTGGCTTAGTAGCAGCCTGTTTTTTTCTCTACTGGTATGTTAGGTACTGCTTATGCTTTAACGCAACACAGTTTGACATTGATGTATCTGTTTTATGGCGTAATTGGCGGTATTGGTTTAGGTACTGGGTATATCACACCTGTATCTACGTTAGTAAAATGGTTCCCTAATAATCGAGGTTTAGCGACGGGCTTGGCAATTATGGGATTTGGCTTTGCTAGTTTGATTGCTGGTCCGGTAATGCAATTATTGATTGCTTCCTATGGGTTCGTTGCTAACTTTGTGATTTTAGGTTGCGTTTATTTTTTAGTTATGACTACTTCTGCTTTGTATTTAGAACCACCGAAAATGTTACCGCTGGTAAATGAAAAAATAAAGTATCTGCTATCGCTGTTCAACAAGAATATCCTAAACAATTTACGGTTCAAGAAGCGATGCATACTTGGCGTTTTTATGCTTTATGGTGGATTTTCTTTATTAATATTACATGCGGGATTGGTTTGTTAGCTGTAGCTTCTCCTATGGCACAAGAGGTTATCAAGATGACGCCGATGGCAGCAGCATCTATGGTCGGTATTATCGGTTTATTAAATGGTGGCGGTCGTATTGTTTGGTCTACAATTTCTGATTATCTCGGCCGAGCTAATACCTATATCATATTTTTTGTAATTGAAATCATCGCTTTCTATATGTTGGGCGATGTACAGGACAGCTTAATTTTCCAGGCTTTGATTTTTATTATCATTACCTGCTATGGTGGTGGTTTTTCCTGTATGCCGGCTTATTTAAGTGATTTATTTGGTATGAAACAGCTTAGTGCTATTCATGGACGTATTTTAACAGCTTGGGGTATGGCAGGTATTGCTGGTCCTCTACTGTTATCTGTAGTTTACGAACAGACACATAGTTATAGCTTCACTTTATATTTATTTAGTGCATGTTTTGTACTTAATTTGTTAGTAGCAGTAATTTTGAAGTATAAAAAAATAATAAAATTTATCTAGTAGGTAAAATTTTATTACTTTTGCTTGACAAATAGAGCTTTTTATTGATAAGATAATCAGTATAACAAAATAATTACAAGCTATGAACGGAAGGAATTTTACCGTAGTCATTTTAGAGAGGCAGCGGGTGGTGCAAGCTGTTATGACAGTGTAAGATTTGTAGTCCGGGAGCCGCTTAGCAGAACAGGAGTAAGCTAAGACGTGAGCACGCGTTATGTGCATTGAGTGCCCTAGATAAAATAGGGAAGATAGGTGGTACCACGATATATTCGCCCTGTCCTTTTTGGACGGGGCGTTAATTTTTTGTATTAAAAATTTGGGAGGAATTAGTAAATGTGTGAAGAGCATAATATACCAAAGGTTTATGACCCTGCTTCCGTAGAGAAGAAATGGTATAAATTTTGGGAAGATCATCATTATTTCCATGCAGAAGTAGAAGAAGGTAACAAAGCATTCAGTATTGTTATCCCGCCACCGAATATTACCGGTCAATTACACATGGGACATGCGTTGGATAATACTCTGCAAGATATTTTGATTCGTTGGCATCGTATGATGGGTCATAATACTTTTGTGGATGCCTGGCTTCGACCATGCAGGTTTGGCTACTCAAATTAAAGTAGAAGAAGTAATCAAAAAGAAGAAGGCAAAACACGTTATGATTTGGGTCGTGAAGAATTCCTGAAACGCGTTTGGGCTTGGAAGGAACAATATGGCGACCGTATTATCAATCAATTGAAACATTTAGGTGTATCCTGCGATTGGGAACGTAAACGCTTCACTATGGATGAAGGTTGTTCTAAAGCTGTACGTGAAGTATTCTGCTCCTTGTTTGAAAAAGGCTTAATCTATAAAGGTACTCGCATTACCAACTGGTGTGTAAACTGTAACACTGCTCTGTCCGATATCGAAGTAGAGCATAAGGATGATGCAGGTCATTTGTGGTATGTACAATATCCTGTTGTTGAAGAGGAAGGTACTTATCTGACAATCGCTACTACTCGTCCGGAAACCATTATGGGTGATACTGCTGTTGCGGTAAATCCGGAAGATCCTCGTTATGGACGTCTTGTTGGTAAAACTCTGCGTTTACCTCTGACTGACCGTGTTATTCCTATCATTGCTGATAGCTATGTTGATTTGGAATTTGGTACTGGTGCTGTAAAAATTACTCCGTCCCATGACCCCAACGACTATGAAATGGGCTTACGTCATAATTTGCCTAGCATTGTTGTTATCGGTATGGATGGTACTATGACTGCCGAGGCAGGTAAATATGAAGGCCAAACTCGTGAAGAATGCCGCAAAAATATTGTTGCTGACTTAAAAGAGCAAGGATACCTGGTAAAGGTTGAAGATTATTCTCATGCTGTTGGTCATTGCCAACGTTGCGGCTGTGTTGTAGAACCATTGGTTTCTACTCAATGGTTCGTAAAAATGGCTCCGTTGGTACAAGCAGCTGTTGATTGTGTTGAAGACGGACGTACTCAATTCGTACCGGAACGTTTCACTAAAACTTATACTGGCTGGATGGATAACATCCGTGACTGGTGTATCTCCCGCCAAATCTGGTGGGGTCATCGTATCCCTGTATGGTACTGCGACGATTGTGGTGAAATGCATGCAAGCCGTACTGATTTGACTGCTTGCCCGAAATGTGGCAGTACTCATATCCATCAAGATGAAGATGCTCTGGATACTTGGTTCAGTAGTGCTTTGTGGCCTTTCTCTACTATGGGCTGGCCTGATAAAGATCAATGCTGAAGCAATTCTATCCTACCAGCGTATTAGTAACTGGTTATGATATTATTTTCTTCTGGGTTGCACGTATGCTGATTATGGGTATGGAATTTATGCATGAAATTCCGTTTGAAAAAGTATTTATCCATGGCTTGGTTCGTGATAGCCAAGGTCGTAAAATGTCCAAATCTCTGGGCAATGGTATCGACCCCTTGGAAGTTATCGACAAATATGGTGCTGATACTTTGCGTTTCATGCTGATTACCGGTAATACTCCTGGTAATGATATGCGTTTCTATTGGGAACGTGTAGAAGCAACTCGTAACTTTGCTAATAAAATTTGGAACGCTTCTCGTTTCGCATTGATGAATATTGAAGGCTACGATCCAAATGCTAAGCTGGCTCCGTATACATTGGCTGATAAATGGATTTTTGTCCCGTCTGCAGCATACTGCAAAAGACGTTACCGAAATGCTGGAAAAATTCGAACTGGGTGCAGCAGGTCGCATGATTTATACTTCATTTGGGGCGAAGTTTGTGACTGGTATATCGAACTGGCTAAACCGCGTCTGTATAATAAAGAAAACGCTGAAGAACGTGCAACTGCACAACATGTTCTGGCTAAAGTATTGACCAGTGCTATGCAATTGCTGCATCCTTATATGCCGTTCATCACCGAAGAAATCTATCAATGTCTGCCTCATGAAGCAGAAAGCATCATGGTTTCTAAATGGCCGGAAGCAGATCCTGCTTTGATTGACGATGAAGCAGAACGCGTAATGGGTGCTATCATGGAAAGTATCAAAGCTATCCGTAATATGCGTGCTGAAGTTAATGTACCACCAGGAAAGAAAGTACCTGCTATTATGTTAGTAGCTGCTGACTTAAGGACGGTGTTGAAGCTAATGCTAACTATGTACATCTGATGGGTGCTATCAGCGATTTGAGTGTACTGTCTGAAGATGCTGCAAAACCGGAAAATGCTATGGCCGGTGTTGTAAGCGGTATCGAAGTATACCTGCCGCTTGCAGGCTTGATTGATGTTGAAAAAGAAACTCAACGCTTGAATAAAGAACTGGCTACCATCGACAAAGAATTATCTCGCGTAGAAGGTAAGCTGGGCAATGCAGGCTTCTTGGCTAAAGCTCCTGAAGCTGTTATTGCTAAAGAAAAAGCTAAGGCAGAAGAATTAAATGGCAAAAAAGCTGCTATTAATGAACGTCTGGCTTATTTGAAAACTATCTAATCAATAAAAACTGAGTTGTAATTTTTGGAGCAATTTAATACTCGCTCAATAGGGCCTTTTACCTCTGCAACGGGGAAGACCTGTGCAGTGAGTATTTAAATTGCTCCTGCATTTTTACAATCTTTGATTTCTCTGATTTTAATAAGGAGGCTGGAGCTTCTATGAATTATGTAGAAAGTCTAGATTATCTTGACAGCTTAGGCAAGTTTGGCATAAAGCTGGGCATGGAACGTATTGAAGGATTACTGAAAGAACTGGATAATCCTGAACAAAAATTAAAACTGTACATGTGACAGGTACTAACGGTAAAGGCTCTGTTTCCAGTATGATTACTAATATTTTACTGGCATCAGGTTTGCATGTAGGCAAATTTACATCTCCGCATCTGGTAAAATATAATGAACGTATTAATTTAGATGGTAAAGATATTAGTGATGATGATTTTGCCATGGCTATTTCTGCTGTAAAGGTTGCAGCGGATAGCATAGTAAAAAAAGGTGTCTGTGAACAACCTACACAATTTGAAGTTTTAACTGCAGCTGCTTTCTTATATTTTTATCTGCAAAAGGTAGATTATGCTGTTATTGAAGTTGGAATGGGCGGATTATGGGATTCTACTAACGTCATTACGCCAGTTGTTTCTGTTATTACTAATGTTGCTTTAGATCATACTGACCGTTGCGGAAAAACAATCGAGCGTATTGCTATGCAAAAAGCGGGTATCATTAAAGAAAATGTTCCTTTAGTTACCTCTGCCGAAGGCGATGAAGCATTAGGTCCTATTGTAAGTTTTGCTATGTTTAAACAAGCTCCGGTTTATCTTTATGGTAAAGCTTTTCATGGTACAGAGGTTTCTAGCTCTATGGACGGACAAAAATTTACTTTGCATGCAGGTGATTTCTATGCATCTGATTATGAAATAAAGTTGCCGGGTGAGCATCAGATTAAAAATACTAGCGTAGCGATTGTAGCAGCTAAAATCGTTTCTAAGCAGGATGAACGTATTAATGAGCTGGCATTGCATATCGGTGTTGCTAATACTGTATGGCCTGGTCGTTTAGAGCGTATTCATAAAAATCCTGATATAATTTTAGATGGTGCTCATAATCCCAATGGTGCTGAAGCATTGCGTAAAGCTTTGGATAAGTATTATCCTGGTAAACAAGTACATTTTGTTTTTGGTATGATGGGCGATAAAGATATGACTAATGTTATCAAAACCTTGATTCATCAAGATGATATTGTTTATACAGTTCGTGCCGATGAAGGTGCACGTGCTGCAGAAGCTAGTGATTTAGCTAAATTAGTAGGTAGCAATGCAGTACCGATGGAAAATTTGGCTGAAGCATATGGTCGTGCTCTAAATGAAGCCGGTAATGATGGTGTTGTCTGTGTTTGCGGCAGTCTGTATCTAGTGGGCGAATTCAAGAAAATGCTTTTGGCTGATAAAAATAACTTGAATTAATGCAGATATTTTCTGGCTGTCAGGCAATGGTGATGGATTTGGTGATTATATGAACCTGAGAAAATTAGCAGATTATCTTGACAACAAAATATATTACATGCTGCTTTTTACAGTTGCAGTTATTCCTTTGCGGCAGGAGTTTACTGCTTTTTGTGTAGCTGTTACTTTTATAGCAGCTGTTCTGACCTCTTTTTATAAGGGCAGAAAAAATCCGCCTGTATTGCAGAAGTGGCAGCAGGGGGCATTATATCTTCTGTTTATCATAGGCTGGATTTCTTTACATTTTTCCTTGGATAAATTTATTTCTTCCTGGAACTATGTTTATGTTGCAGGACAGTATAGTGCTTTGCTGTTTGTGCTATTGCGCTACGGTTGGCAAAAACCTCAGCCATTTGCAGAATCCGCCAAGGAAACGGAGACGATTAGTGGTTGGCGTGGCTATTGGCAGCAATTTTCTTGTCTGCCCAGACCATTACAGTTGATCAGTGCTTTTATGTTGATGTCCGTATTCGTTAGCGGGTTAGGCATTTTTCAAAAAGATTTTTGGGGTAACAGCTGATGGTGTCTGGGTGGATCCGGCACAGTTTCCTGATATTAAAGTCAGAGTCTTTTCAACTTTAGTTAATCCTAATATTTTAGGCGGTTATCTGGTGCTGGTTATTGCTTATACTGCTGCTTTTTTCAATATGACAAAGGGTAGACGTAATTGGCGCTTAGCTTTTTTAGCAACAGGTATTTTAGCATCTATTTGTCTTTTATATACATATTCTCGTGGTAATTGGCTAGCTTGTGCTGCAGTATTGCTAACGTTTTGCATTTGCTTCTGTCGCAAAGCATTTATTCCGATTATTATGGGTAGTGTAGCTGTTTTTGCTAGTGGTGGTCATGTAGTTATGCATCGTCTAGCTTCTATTGGTGGCAGCGGTGATACTTCTACCGCATTACGTTTAGCTTATCTTAAAAGTACGAAATGGATTATTGAGGCATATCCTTTTGGCGTAGGTTGGTATGGCTATCGTTTTGTTTATCCGACATATAATTTCTATTTGGCAGATACGAGCGTTATTATGTATCATTGTCATAATATGTTTTTAAATGTTTGGTCAGAGTTAGGCTTACACGGTTTAATAGTCTTTTTGCTGATTTGGTGGGGGATATTTTTAAGGACTGGCTGGAGGCTTGCTTATCATGGTCGTAGCTGGTGGCTGAAGGCTATGGGTAGAGGTTATGTATTGGCATCAATAGGCATTACTATTGGAGGCTTAACGGATCATGTTTATTTCAATACACAGATGGGCTTATTATTTTGGCTTTTAGGTGGATTGACTATGTTAAGCAATAAGTTGGACAAATATGAAATGTAAATAATTTTTTCTGCATACTGCAAGTGGTGTTGTTCACTATTTGCAGTATTTTTTACTTTTTGTGTAATGTTTTTTACGAAAATAACAATTTGTGTTACATATAAGTAAAATAGAAAAATTTTTATTGACTAAGTGTAAATGCAGTTGTATTATATAGCACATAGCCAACAATTTAATATTTTTTATTAGGCGATGAAGAGAAGAGTAAATGAGTGCGTTTGGTGCAGAGAGCCTCCGTTTATGGTGCAAGGAGGAGCAAAAGCTATCATTGAAGATGGTCTTGGAGTTGATGGACTGAGATGTAAATTTAGGTTATCCGGGTGCACCGTTACAGTGCCGAAGTATTAAAGGGTAAACAATCCCTGCGTACTTGTTGAGGTTTGTGTGGTGACATACAGACGAATTAGGGTGGTATCACGAAATAGCGCTTTCGTCCTGTATATTACAGGAACGAAAGCTTTTTTATTGTTGCGATTACTGTAGTGCGTTTAATAAATTTTTGGAGGGAAAAAATGCCTATTAAAGTAAATGATAATTTGTCTGCTATTGGACAATTACAAGAGGAAGGAATTTTTACAATGACCGAAGAACGTGCAAATAATCAGCGCGTTCGTCCTTTAAAAATCTGTGTATTGAACTTAATGCCGTTGAAAAAACCGACTGAAATTCAACTGTTGCGTCTTTTAGGTAACTCCCCGCTACAGATTGAAGTCGATTTCTGCCGTACAGTGAGCCGCGAAACTACTCATACTGATAATACATATTTAGATAATGCGTATTTGGAATTTGAGGATATTAAAGATAAATACTATGATGCATTTTTGATGACTGGTGCACCTGTTGAAAAATATGCCTTTGAGGATGTAGATTATTGGCAGGAAATAGTTACTTATCTTGATTGGGCAGAACTGCATTGTTATTCTACTATGTGCTTATGCTGGGGTGCTCAAGCAGCTATATACCATTATTATGGTGTTAATAAAAGATTCTGCCGGCTAAAATGTTCGGTATTTTCCAATATGGTTTGACTGTAAAAAATCATCCGTTATTGCGCGGTTTTGATGATCGTTATTTTATTCCACAATCCCGCCATACTGCAGTTGATGATGATGCTATTGATTCTTGCAAATCCTTACAGGTATTGTCCCGTTCGGTAGAAAACGGTATCAATATTTGTGCAACTAAAGACTTACGTCGTATCTTTGTTTTAGGTCATTTTGAATATGATCGTTATACTTTGGCTGATGAATATTATCGTGATAAGAAAAAAGGTTTGCCCATTGATATTCCTCGACACTATTTCCCGGAAGGCGATACAACTCAAGAGCCAGTGTTCAAATGGCGTAGCTATGCTCATCTGTTCTATATGAACTGGTTGAATATCGTTTATCAAGATACTCCATATGATTTACACGAGCTTACATCTGCTGCAGGTAATAAATTGGAGAAAGCTTTAAATGAATATAATCGTATTTTGCAACAATTACAGCAATGATACTATAGAAGAAAAATAAAATTAGGAGGACGAAGCTATGAGTAATGTAAATATCAATACTAAATGTGTACAAGGTGGTTATAGACCGCAAAATGGTGAACCGCGTCAAATTCCTATTATTCAATCAACTACCTTTAAATATGATACAAGTGAGGATATGGGTAAATTATTTGATTTAGAAGCTAGCGGTTATTTCTATTCCCGTCTGCAAAATCCGACTTGCGATTCTGTCGCTGCTAAGATTGCCGAATTAGAAGGCGGCAAAGCTGCTATGCTTACTTCCTCAGGTCAAGCAGCTGCTAATTTTTTTGCTTTATTGAATCTTTGTGAAGCAGGTAGTCATCTTGTTGTTTCCGCTTCTATTTATGGTGGCACCTTTAATCTGATTGGTGTAACAATGGCAAAAATGGGCATAGAAGCAACTTTGTAGATCCTGATTGTACCGAAGAAGAATTAGATGCGGCATTTAAAGAAAACACTAAGGCTGTTTTTGGTGAAACTATTGCTAATCCTGCATTGACCGTTCTTGATATCGAAAAATTTGCCAATGTTGCTCATCGTCATGGTGTACCTTTAATTATTGATAATACTTTCCCTACACCAATTAACTGCCGTCCGATTGAATGGGGAGCAGATATTGTAACTCATTCTACTACTAAATATATGGATGGTCATGGTGCTTGCGTCGGTGGCGTGATTGTTGATGGCGGTAATTTTAATTGGTTGGAACACAAGGATAAATTCCTGGCTTGTGCGAACCAGATGAGTCTTATCACGGTATTGTTTATGCCGAAAAAAATTTGGTCAAGAGGGTGCCTTTATTACTAAAGCTACCGCTCAATTAATGCGCGACCTTGGTTGCTGTCAATCTCCGCAAAGTGCTTTTATCTTGAACTTGGGTTTGGAATCTCTTCATGTAAGAATGCCGCGCCACGTAGAAAATGGTCAGGCTGTAGCAGAATTTTTAGAGAAACAACCGCAGGTAGAATATGTAAATTATCCTGGATTAAAAGCTGATAAATATTATGAACGTGCACAAAAATATTTCGGCAATGGCGGTTGCGGTGTAGTTTCTTTCAATTTAAAAGGTGGTCGTGCGGCTGCTGAAAAATTTATGAAAAAATTACGTGTAGCAGCTATTGAAACTCATGTTGCTGATGCTCGTACTTGTTGTTTGAATCCTGCGACTAGTACTCATCGCCAGCTGACTGATGAACAATTGCTGGAAGCTGGTATTCCTGCTGGGTTGGTACGTATTTCCTGTGGCTTAGAGGATAAAGAAGATTTGATAAACGATTTGAAACAAGCTCTTGCTGAAATCTAACAAGCATTTCAATGCCTTTTTATTACGCTCTGCTATATTTTATGGCAGAGCTTTTCTTTGTATATTTTGTAGATGAAAATAGTAAAAAGAAAATATTTTGACAGAAGAGCTGATTATTTACAAGTAGATTGATACAGTGTACAATAAAATTATCTAAGTATATGTAAAATTGGGTCCTGTTAACCTAAAGAGGGGCGATTTGAAATGAATCTACATGATGTGCAAAGGCTGCTCGGTGCTGATGTGCTGACAGGTAAAGAATATCTGGATAGGCAGATTGAAACTTGTTGTGGCAGTGATATGATGAGTGATGTGCTGGCGTTTACTAAACGAAATACTTTGCTATGCACAGGTCTGACTAATATGCAGGTAGTACGTACTGCTGATATGACAGAGCTGAGTGCTTTGGTTTTTGTACGCGGCAAGGTTCCTGATCTGGATATTTTGGAAGCTGCGGAGGATAATATGTTGCCGGTATTGGTAACAGATCATACTTTATTTGAAGCCTGTGGTATTTTTATATCAGGCAGGTATCAAGGGCTGTAGCAAAAGGGGTAAATAAGATGGGCGAAAATAAATCTGTAAAATTAGATTTTGATTGCATTGGCGGTGATTTTGAGCGTGCCGGAGAAGCATCATCTAAAATAAAAAAATGTTACAACGTTTGGGGATTCCTGCTGATGTTGTACGTCGTATTGCTATCGGTACGTATGAAGCCGAAATGAATGTTATTATTCATGCAGGCGGCGGTCATGTAGTTGCAGAGGTTTTTTCCTGATTCCACGGTAATAACCGTGTCTGATGAAGGTCCGGGTATTCCGGATATTAATAAGGCTTTGCAGGAGGGCTGGTCCACAGCACCTGATTATGTACGTCAGATGGGCTTTGGTGCAGGTATGGGTCTGCCGAATATGCAGAAATGTTCCGATAAATTTGACATTCAGTCTACAGTAGATGTTGGTACTACTATTGTTATGGTGTTTAACAATACCAGTGAGGATTTATAAAAATTAACTTACTAACAGAGTGGATTATGAATAAGAGAGTGAGGTGATACGCAATGGCTCCGACAAAATACTTTCATTCTGTACAGTTGCAGCAGGATAAATGTCAGGGCTGCGTATCCTGTGTCAAGCTATGTCCGACAGAAGCGATTCGAGTGCGTAACGGTAAAGCAGAAATTTTAGGTGACAGATGTATTGACTGCGGTGCTTGTGCTTCAGGTTGTCCTTATCATGCCTTTACTGTAAAAACAGATACTTTGGAGGGCTTATCTAAATATGCTTATAATATAGTGCTTCCTGCACCATCTTTATATGCACAATTTCCTGCTAATATTCCTTTGGAGGATATTTGGCAGGGATTACAAAAATCTAGGCTTTGATGAAATTTTTGATGTTTCTCTGGCATCTGAATATATTGCCGGCGAAATAGAAAAATATTTACAAGAGTACACGGGAGGACGTAAACCGCTGATTTCTAGCACCTGTCCTGCTGTACTGCGCCTGATTCAGGTTAAATTTCCAGAACTGATTAAACAAATTATGCCTGTTTTGGCACCTGTAGAAGCAGCGGCTATTTATGTAAAAAAAGAAGCTGCTGAGCGTCGTCATTTGCCGAAGGAATTAATCGGTGTCTGGTTTATTTCTCCATGTCCTTCTAAGCAGACGAACATTCGTCAATCAGTTGATGTTAAGCAGACTGAGCTTAGTGGCAGCTTTAATTTATCCGAGATTTATGGCTTGCTGCTGAAGAATTTAGGCGGCGAAAAAACTGCACGTTCGCACAGGTTCTTCTTATGGCTTGGCCTGGGGGCGTATGGTGGAGAAATTGCTTCTGCAGGTATTCAAGAGGCTTTGTCTGTTCACGGAATCAAAAATGTTTATGAAATATTAGAACAGATTTCCATGAATAAAATGCCTCAATTGGACTATGTAGAATGTCATGCCTGCAAAGGAGGATGCTTAGGTGGTAGTGTGGCGGCAGAAAATAAATTTGTAGCTGAAAGTAATCTGCGTAAGCGCATCCACAATTTACATGCGACAGAACCTGATAGTCGTAAAGAAACTATGGCTCAGACTATGGTTTTAGAGGATTTTCCTAAATCTGAACAATATAGAAAGAAGCTTGTGCCTCGTCCGATGATGCAATTGGACGATGATATTATGGAAGCAATGAAAAAATTTGAACGTATGGAAGAGGTTCTGTGCGATCTTCCTGGTTTGGATTGTGGCGCCTGTGGTGCACCTAGCTGTCAGGGTTTGGCAGAGGATATAGTTCAAGGAAAAGCCCACGAAATAGATTGTATTTTTAAATTACGTGCACAAGTACATAAGCTTTCACAGGGTATGTTGGAGTTGGCTCGCCAGATTCCGATTTACCATGAACCTAAATTTTTGAATAATACGGAGGATGATAATCAATGAAAGTAAAAGATATGATTGAACAGTTGCATTTAAACTTGTTAACAAAGGATGTTTCTGAGGATGCTTTATATGCTGATGTGGAAGGTGGTTATGCTTCTGACTTATTGAGTAATGCGATGGGTCAGGCACAGCAGGGAATGGTATGGGTAACTATGCAGGGACATCAAAACGTAGCAGCTGTAGCTTCATTGATTGGGTTATCCTGCGTAATTGTAGCCGGTGATGGTCCGGTGGCAGACGATACTTTGCGTAAAGCCAATATGAATGATGTAGTTATTACCGCTACTACTGAATCTGCTTTTTCTGTTATCGGTAAATTATATGAATTGGGTGTAGGCAAAGAGGCATAAGGTTATGCAAAGGGTATTGGCGGATTTTCATGTACACACATTGTTGTCGCCGTGCGCTGAAGTAGAAATGACACCGCATCATATTGTAATGCGGGCTGCAGAATTTGGCATTGGTGCTGTGGCTATTACAGATCACAACGCCAGTGCAAATGTTGTTGCTGCCATTAAGGCCGGTGAACGGTATGGTGTAAAGATTTTTCCTGGAATGGAAGTAGAATCTATAGAAGAAGCACATATAGTGACATTATTTGATACTATGGAACAGCTGGATGAGTGGCAGAAAATTATTGATGCGCATATGAATGGTTTGCCTAATAATGTTGAAAAGTTGGGAGCTCAATTTGTCGTTGATGACGATGATGAATTTATCCGTGAAGAAGAGCGTATGTTGCATGGTCCGATAAATCTTACGGTAGCGGAGGTCGTTGCAAGGGTTAACGACTTAGGCGGACTAACGATTGCGGCACATGTTGATAGACCTGCGTACAGTATCCTAGGTCAGCTTGGGTTTATTGAGCCTGATTTTGGCTTTACAGCAGCAGAAATTTCTTTACATGGTTGGAAGAAAGGCGTACATTCAAAATTACAGCGTTTAACTGGATTTTTACCTTTTGTTACTGATTCTGATGGACATACAATGCTTGATTTTTTTACAAGGGCCTAAAAATTTATTACAAGTTGAAAAACTAACTTTGGAAGAAGTTAAGTTAGCCTTATTACATAAAAATGAACGTTTTTTAGAACCAGGTAAATTTTCAGATTTCTATGAAGAATTACACAAATAGTATATACTGATGCTTAAATTTAACACTAATAGTATTGAATAAATAACAATTTAATGCTATACTAATCCTAATGTTGTAAGCTGAAGGAGGAGGGATACTATGAGTACCAATGAAAATAGATTAGAACGTCAATGTGCGTGCTGCGGCGGGGATAATCCGGAAAAAATTCGCATTGATGCTATCCTAGAAAAATATAAAGATGTCAAGGGGCCATTGATTCCTATTTTGCAGGAGGTACAAAATCTTTATAATTATTTACCGAAAGATGTTTTAGAATATATTGCTAAGAAAACTGATACACCCATTTCTGAAATTTATGGTGTAGTAACTTTCTATTCTTTATTTCATCTTAATCCTCGTGGACGTAATATTATCCGTGTGTGTCAAGGTACAGCTTGCCATGTACGCGGCGGTAAGACTATTTTGCAGGCTTTGGAAAAACAGTTGGGTATTAAAGCAGGTCATACTACAGAAGATTTACGTTTTACTTTAGAAACTGTTGCTTGTATTGGTGCTTGTGGTTTAGCGCCGGTTATGCAGATTAATGATGATACACATGGACGTCTGACTACTGATAAATTAGCAGGTATTTTGGAAAGGTATAAATAATGCGTGAGTTATCCCTGCATATTTTAGATATTGCACAAAACTCTATTGCTGCCGGAGCTAAGCATATTCAGATTGTCGTTAATGAAAATGAAAACGGTTTTTTTTGTTTTTAAAATTACTGATGATGGTTGTGGTATGAGTGAGAAAATGCTGCAGAAGGTGCGGGATCCCTTTATTACTACACGCAAGACGCGAAAAATAGGAATGGGAATTCCGTTTATGGATATGGTCACCCAGCAATGTGGCGGACACTTGGATATTACCTCAAAATTAGGCGAGGGTACGTGCTTAAAGGCATATTTCGCTAAAGGATAATATTGATAGGCCGCCTTTTAGGTGATATCGTAGATAGTATCCGTGTATTGCTGGCAGGAGCACCGCAGATTGAGTTGCTGTTTACTTATATTTGTGATGGCGGTAAAATGGAATTTTCTACTGCGGCGGTACGAGAAATTTTAGGTGAGGCTTGTGATTTTGCTAATCCGGAATTATATGAATGGGTTGGCAAATATCTCAGACAAAATCTTGCAGAAATAAAAAAGGAGGCGTAAACAGTGAAAACATTAGCTGATTTACATGCTTTACGTGATAAATTAAAAGCAGATATCAAGCTGCGCAAAAGCTCCGGTACTAAAATTATTGTTGGTATGGGTACTTGTGGTATTGCTGCCGGTGCTAGAGAGGTTATGACAGCTATTTTAGATGAATTAGGTAAACGTCATTTAATGGATGTACAAGTACAACAAACAGGCTGCATTGGTATGTGTGAAAAAGAGGTTTTAGTGGATGTGCTGCGTCCTGGTGAACCGCGTATAACTTATGGTAAAGTAAAGCCTTCCGATGTGCCGAAAATTATTGCTGAGCATGTGGTAAACGGTCGGATTGTCCAAGAACTTGTTGTGGGCAAAATCGAAGAGGACGAAAACGAATAAAGGCAGTTAGTCTTTTTGCTGACGAACTGCTACATGATAGAGTATTGTGGAGGAGAAATATTATGCAGCATATCAGAGCCCATGTTTTAGTTTGCGGCGGAACAGGTTGCAAAAGCTAATGGTTCTAAAGAAATCCAATTAAGCTTAGCTAGAGAATTAAAGGCTAAAGGCTTGCAGGATGAAGTTATGGTTGTCGAAACAGGTTGCCACGGCTTCTGCGAAAATGGTCCTTTGGTTATCGTATATCCTGAAGGTACTTTCTACTGCGGTGTAAAACCGGAAGATGCTAAAGAAATCGTTGAAGAGCATTTATATAAGGGACGTATTGTTGACCGTTTATTATATAAAGAACCGATGAGCCATGAACAGGTACCTAAGTACTCTGAAATCGGTTTTTATAAAAAACAACATCGTCTTGTTTTTAGCGAACTGCGGTGCTATTAATCCTGAGGTTATCGATGAATATATTGCGGTAGGTGGTTATGAAGCTTTGGTTAAGGCTGTTACCACTATGACTCCGGAGGCTGTTGTCGATGAAGTCAAAAAATCCGGCTTACGCGGCCGTGGCGGCGGTGGTTTTCCTACAGGCTTGAAATGGCAATTTGCTCAGGCTTCTGTAAGTGATAAAAAATATGTTATCTGCAATGCTGACGAAGGTGACCCTGGTGCCTTTATGGACCGCAGTGTTTTAGAGGGTGATCCTCACCGCGTATTAGAGGGTATGGCAATTTGCGGCTATGCAATCGGTGCTGATGAGGGTTATATTTACGTACGTGCAGAATATCCGTTGGCTATCAAACGTCTGCGTATTGCGATTCAGCAAGCAGAGGCAATGGGTTTATTAGGTGATAATATTTTTGCTACAGGATTTAGTTTCCATATCCACATTAAAGAGGGTGCAGGTGCGTTTGTTTGCGGTGAAGAAACTGCTTTGATGGCTTCTATCGAAGGTAAACGTGGTATGCCGCGTCCGCGTCCGCCGTTTCCTGCTGTTTCCGGATTATGGGGTAAACCGACTAATATTAATAACGTAGAAACTTTTGCTAATGTGGCGCAGATTATCGTAAATGGTGCTGATTGGTATTGTCAGTTTGGTACCGAAAAATCTAAAAGGTACCAAAGTATTTGCCCTGACTGGCAAAATTAATAATACTGGCTTGGCTGAAGTGCCTATGGGTATTACTATGCGCGAAATTATTTATGATATCGGCGGTGGCATCACTAATGGTAAAAAATTCAAAGCAGTACAAATCGGTGGTCCGTCCGGTGGCTGTCTGCCAGAAGAGATGTTAGATCTGCCGGTGGATTACGATTCCTTGATTGCTGCAGGTGCTATGATGGGTAGCGGCGGCTTAGTTGTCATGGATGAAGATACTTGCATGGTCGATGTAGCGAAGTTTTTCTTAAACTTTACTCAATCAGAATCATGTGGCAAATGTACTCCTTGCCGTGAAGGCACTAAGCGTATGCTGGAAATTTTGACTCGCATCACAGAAGGTCAGGGTCGCGAGGGAGATATCGAGCTTTTTTGGAAAGCTTGGCTAAAAATATTAAAGAAACAGCTTTATGTGGTTTGGGTCAAACTGCACCTAATCCTGTTCTTTCTACTTTGAAATATTTCCGTCATGAATACGAGGCACATATTAAAGAAAAACGTTGTCCTGCAGGTGTTTGTGAAAAAATGCTGCAATATACTATTACAGATGCTTGCCGCGGCTGTACCTTATGTGCAAAAAATTGTCCTGTACAAGCTATCAGCGGTACTGTAAAACAAAAACATGTTATTGATCAAGAAAAATGCATTAAATGCGGTGTTTGTATGAATACTTGTCCGTTTAAAGCTATTAGTAAGAACTAAAGGAGGCCTGAATTATGACTATGGTAAACTTAACTATTGACGGAAGACGGATTCAGGCTCCGGCAGGAAGTACTGTTCTGGAAGCTGCTCGTGCAGCAGGAATTTACATTCCTACCTTATGCTATCATCCTGATTTACGTCCTGAAGGTGCTTGTCGCCGTGTATGGTAGAAGCTAGTGGTGCACGCACTCTTGTTGCTTCATGTGTATATCCTGTAAGTGAAGGTATGGTAGTAAAAACTAATACCAATAAAGTGCGTGAAGCACGCAAAACTGTTATCGAACTTTTACTGACTAACCATCCTAAGGATTGCTTATGTTGTCAGAAAAATGGTGACTGTGAATTACAGAAAATAGCTGCAGATTTAGGTGTTCGCAAAATGCGCTTTGAGGGTGGCGAAACTAAAACTCATACTATTGATAACAGTAATCCAACTTTGGTACGCGATCAGGAAAAATGTATTTTATGCGGGCGTTGTATCCGTGTCTGCCGTGATGTACAAGGTATGAATGTTTATAGTTTTGCAGGTCGTGGTTTTAACACTATTGTTTCTACTGCTTTTGAACAGGATTTACTGCATGCTGAATGTAGTTATTGTGGTCAATGTGCTAATGTATGTCCCACTGCTGCGATTGTAGAAAAGGACGACACAGATCAAGTTTGGAATGCTATTAATGATGAAGAAAAAAGTTGTTATTGTGCAGACTGCACCTTCTGTTCGTGTTGCCCTTGGTGAAGAATTAGGTATTCCTGCAGGCGAAATCGTAACCGGTAAAATGGTTCAGGCATTGCGTCAATTAGGCTTTGATAAAGTATTTGATACTAATTTTTCTGCAGATTTAACAATCATGGAAGAAGGCTACGAATTCTTAGACCGACTGCAAAACGGCGGCGTACTGCCGATGATTACATCCTGTAGCCCTGGCTGGGTTAATATGATTGAAATGAAATATCCTGAGCTTTTGCCGCATCTTTCTACTGCTAAATCACCACAGCAGATGTTCGGTGCAGTAGCTAAGACTTATTTTGCTGAAAAAGCAGGTATCGATCCAGCTAAAATCGTCAGCGTTTCTGTAATGCCGTGTACTGCGAAAAAAAAAGCAGAAGCTGCTCGTGAAGAAATGTGTGACAGCGGTTACCGTGATGTTGATATAGTTATTACTACTAGAGAATTAGGGCGTATGATTCGTGAAGCAGGGATTGATTTTGCTTCTTTACCGGAAGGAGAGTTTGATTCTCCTTTAGGTACAGGTACCGGTGCAGCTGTTATCTTTGGTATTACAGGAGGCGTTATGGAGGCTGCTTTACGCACAGTAGCTGATGTGGCAACAGGTGAGAGTCTGCCGAAGGTTGACTATAGTGAAGTACGTGGTATGGCAGAAACTAGAGAAGCCGTGCTTAATATCGCAGGCAAAGATATTAAAGTTGCAGTCTGCAATACCTTGAAATCTGCGAAAGAGATGCTGAAGAAGATTAAGGATGGTAAGGCAGATTATCAATTCATTGAGGTAATGGCTTGTCCCGGAGGCTGCATCGGTGGCGGCGGACAACCTATTCCTACTGATAGCGATATTAGAAAAAAACGTCGTGAAGCGTTATTAAGTTGTGACCGTACAAAGTGAATTACGAAAATCACATGAAAATCCTGAAATAAAAACCCTTTATGCTACTTGGCTTGGCGAACCTCTCGGGGAAAAAGCACATCGTCTATTGCACGCACTATAAAGCGCAAATTCGCTAAGTGTCCTAGTCAAACACTACAATCCCTTGTCTGGAAAAAGAAATCAGACAAAGGGATTTTTAAAATTTTGTAAACAAAACACTTGCTATGTTACAATTTTATTGGTATTATATAAGACGTTGAGTATTTTATTGAGGTATAATAAATTTACACTTTCTTTATGTAAAAAAATTTACAAAAAGAAAAATATTACTTAATGTATAAAAAGTGAAATTTATCCTAAAATGTGTTATAATCATATTAGAATATAAGTTATAAAAATTTATTAAAAATTTTTCACAGACTAGCAGGAGTTTTCAAGGCTATGTCGAAACATTAATATAGTCAAGTATGAAAGTTTTGTGAAATGCTTGGCGAAGGTAATATCTTATCAAGCACTATTACAGTGCAGCTGATGAGTTATACGAAGGGTTAATCCCTATAAACAATGTCCTAACTATAAGGAGGAAGGTAAAAATGATCGACATTAAAGATCGCATTTGTGACGCAGTAGCTGGCAAAGTTATGTCTGCTGAAGCTGCTACAGAATTTGTACATGATGGTGACAACGTAGGTACCAGTGGTTTTACTCCGTCTGGCTATCCTAAAGCTGTGCCTCTGGCTCTTGCTGAAAAAGGCAAAAAAACTCCTTTCAAAATCAACGTTTGGACCGGCGCATCCGTAGGTCCTGAAATTGATACCGCAATGACTCAAGCTGGTATCGTTGACCGTCGTATGCCGTATCAAACCAACGGCGATATGCGTAAAGCTATCAACGCTGGCCAAGTTAAATACACCGACCTGCATCTGAGCCATGTTGCTCAAATGACTCGTTATGGCTTCATGGCTAACCGTCGCGACGTTGATGTTGCAATCGTTGAAGTTTGCAAAATCATCGACCTGGGCGAAGGTAAAGTTGGTCTGATTCCGACCACTTCCATGGGTAACACTTCTTCTTATGTTCAAAGCGCTAAAAAGTTATCGTTGAAGTAAACGTAACTCAACCGGTTGCTCTGGAAGGTATGCATGACTCCTATGTTCCTCTGGATCCTCCGAACCGTCAACCTATTCCGGTTTGCGCTCCTGAAGACATCATCGGCACTACCTACATTCCTTGTGAAGTAGAAAAAATCGTTGCTGTAGTTGGCTGCGACATTACCGATAAAGTTCGTACTTTAGGCGCTATCGATGAAGACGCTCAAAAAATGGGCAAAAACCTGGTGGACTTCTTCAAAGCTGAAGTTGCTGCTGGCCGTCTGCCGAAAAACCTGCTGCCGTTGCAATCCGGCGTAGGCTCCGTTGCTAACGCAGTTATCAATGGTCTGGTTAACTCCGATTTCGAAGACCTGACTGTTTACACTGAAGTTATTCAAGATGGTATGTTCGATCTGATCGATGCTGGTAAACTCCGTGTTTGCTCCGGTACCGCTCTGAGCCCGTCTCCTGAATGCCTGAAAAAATTCTATGATAATGTAGAAAAATACAAAAAATACATCATCCTGCGTCCGCAAGAAGTTGCTAACAGCCCTGAAGTTGCACGTCGTATCGGCGTAATTGCAATGAACACTGCTATCGAAGTAGATATCTATGGTAACGTTAACTCCACTCATATCTGCGGCACCAAACTGATGAATGGTATCGGTGGTTCCGGCGACTATGCTCGTAACGGCTTCCTGACCGTATTCTTCACCACTTCCTTAGCTAAAGGCGGCAAAATTTCTTCCGTAGTTCCGTTCTGCAGCCATGTTGACCACACTGAACATGATGTTGACGTTATCGTTTCCGAACGTGGCGTAGCTGACCTGCGTGGCCTGTCTCCGAAAGAACGTGCTCTGGTTATCATCGACAAGATTGCTAACCCGAAATACCAACCGATGCTTCTGGATTACTTCCATCGTGCATGCGAAGCTTGTGGCAACAGCCAAACTCCGCACATCCTGTCCGAAGCTTTTTCCTTCCATACTCGTTTCAACGAAACCGGTACCATGGAAAAATAATTTAAAAACTTGCAAGTTACCCCTTGAGAAGTTTTTAAAAATAGGTTAAACTATGTAGTGTGCTTGCCGGTAGGTGTGAGTCCTATCGGCAAGTATATATAAAACTGTTGACGAGGCCTAAAGGCTTTGCCATATATACCGTCAAAGACGGACACTCTCACCATTATTTCGGATCCGTCCAATCCGGAATATGCAAACCAAATATTTTAAGGAGGATTTGAGAATGGCATTTGAAAAAATTAAAGCTGGTTTAGAAAAATATCATGCTGATGTTGAAGCTAAACTCGCAAAATTCCCTGAACGCGCAAACTTGGTTCCTAACAGACTGTACACCCCGGTAGATCTTGGTGAAAACTTCGACTACATGGAAAAACTGGGTTTCCCTGGTGAATATCCTTACACTCGTGGTGTTCAACCTACTATGTATCGTGGTCGTTTCTGGACCATGCGTATGTATGCTGGTTTCTCCACCGCTGAAGAATCCAACAAACGTTATCGTTACCTGTTAGCAAACGGTGGTTCCGGCCTGTCTTGCGCATTTGACCTGCCGACCCAAATCGGTTATGACTCCACCGACGCTATGGCTGAAGGCGAAGTTGGTAAAGTAGGCGTAGCTATCGACTCCTTGGCTGATATGGAAATCCTGTTCGACCAAATCGCTCTCGATAAAGTTTCTACTTCCATGACCATCAACGCTCCTGCTTCCGTACTGCTCTGCATGTACATCGCAGTTGCTAAAAAACAAGGCGTTTCCGCAGACAAACTGCGTGGCACCATCCAAAACGATATCCTGAAAGAATACGCAGCTCGCGGCACTTACATTTTCCCGCCGAAACCGTCCATGCGTTTGATCACCAACATTTTTGAATATTGCTCCAAAAATGTACCTCTGTGGAACACCATCTCCATTTCTGGTTACCACATCCGTGAAGCTGGTTCCACCGCTTCTCAAGAAATCGCATTCACCATTGCTGATGGTATCGCTTATGTAGAAGCTGCTATCAAAGCTGGTCTGGACGTTGATGCTTTCGCTGGTCGTCTGTCCTTCTTCTGGAATGCTCATAACAACGTACTCGAAGAAGTTGCTAAATTCCGTGCTTCCCGTCGTGTATGGGCTAAAGTTATGAAAGAACGTTTTGGTGCTAAAAAGCTAAATCCATGATGCTGCGTGTACATACCCAAACCGCTGGCTCCATGCTGACTGCTCAACAACCGAACAACAACATCGTTCGTGTAGCTCTGCAAACTGCTGCTGCTGTAATGGGTGGTACTCAATCCCTGCACACCAACTCCAAAGACGAAGCTTTGGCTCTGCCGACCACTGAATCCGTAACCATCGCTCTGCGTACTCAACAAATCGTTGCTTACGAATCCGGCCTGGCTGACACCATCGACCCGTTGGGCGGTTCCTACTATGTAGAAGCTCTGACCGACAAGATCGAAAAAGAAGCTTGGGAATACATTGAAAAAATCGACGAAATCGGTGGTGCTCCGGTAGCAATCGAAAAAGGCTACATCCAAAAAGAAATTCAAGATTCTGCTTACAAATGGCAAATGGAAATTGAAAAAGGCGACCGCATCATCGTTGGCGTTAACAAATTCACCCAAGAAGAAGAAGCTCCGAAAAACCTGCTTCGCGTAGACGGCTCTGTAGGCAAACTGCAAGCTGAAAAAATTGCTGCTCTGAAAGCTCGCCGTGACAATGCTAAAGTTGAAGAAACTCTGGCTGCACTGGAGAAAGCTTGTGCTGACGAATCTGTAAACCTGATGCCTTTCATTCTGGAAGCAGTAGAAGCATATGCTACCGAAGGTGAAATCTGCGGCGTTATGAGAAAAGTATTCGGCGAATACAAACCTCATACTGCTCTCTAATTTCTAAACACAAACAATCTACGGAGGTATCTTATAATGGCTAACGTTAAAGTTTTAGTTGCTAAACCGGGTCTGGATGGTCATGACCGCGGTGCTAAAGTTGTAGCTCGTGCATTGCGCGACGCTGGTTTTGAAGTTATTTATACCGGTATTCGTCTGACTCCGGAACAAATCGCTGAAGCTGCTCTGCAAGACGACGTAAACGTTGTTGCTCTGTCCTTGCTGTCTGGCGCTCACAACACCCTGTTCCCGAAAGTTGTTGAATTACTGAAAGGAAAAGGCCTGACCGACGTTCTGGTTATCGGCGGCGGCGTTATTCCTGACGCTGACATCCCTGGCCTGAAAGCTGCTGGCATTGCTGAAGTATTCACTCCGGGCACCCCGACCAGCAAAATTGTTGATTTCATCAACGCTAACGTTAAATAATTTTATCCCTTAAAATAAGTTGCAAGCCGGGCTTGACCCGGCTTGCCTTATAAAATATTCACAATCAGACAAGGCGGTGTGAATTATGGAAATAGTAGATAAATTATTAAATCATTCTCGTCTTGCATTATCTAAGGCAATCACTGCTGTTGAAAATGAATACGATGACGCTGTCAAAATTATGACAGAAATCTATCCTCATACTGGTAATGCTTATGTAATTGGTATCACTGGCCCTCCGGGTGCTGGTAAAAGTACTATGACTGATAAACTCGCTAAAGAATACCGTAAACGTGGTAAAACCGTTGGTATCGTAGCGATTGACCCTACTAGCCCGTATTCTGGCGGTGCAATTCTTGGTGACCGCATTAGAATGATGGATCTGACCGCAGACGAAGGTATTTTCGTACGCTCTATGGCGACTCGCGGCAGTCTTGGCGGCCTGTCTCAAAAAGCAGGTGACGCTGTCAAATTGATGGATGCTTACGGCATGGATGTTATTATTGTTGAAACCGTAGGTGTAGGACAATCTGAAGTTGATATTGTTAAAACTGCAGATACTACTATGGTTGTTGTCATTCCTGGTATGGGTGACGATATCCAAGCTATTAAAGCAGGTATACTTGAAATCGGTGACCTTTTCACGATTAACAAAGCTGACCGTGAAGGTACAGACAAGCTCAACATTGAGATTGAAATGATGTTAGAATTAAATCCCGAACATGTTGGCTGGCGTCCTCCGATTAACAGGACCATTGCCAGCAAGGGTGAAGGCATAGAGGCTGTTGTGGATTCTATTGAAGCCCACAAAGCATATTTGATTGAAACCGGTAAATTAAGCGAAATCCGCAAGAAACGCATTAAGAGCGAAGTAACTGCAATGCTTAATGACCAAGTAAATCGCTACATCGACAAAAATGTAGTTCAAACTGAAGACTTTGATAACCTCGTTGTTAAAATGCAAAGCCGTGAAATTGAACCGTACTCTGTCGTTGATGATATTGTTGGTAGAGTTTTAAAATAAAACTACCATATAAAACAAATAATTTTTAGGAGGAAATTATTATGGCATTCAAAACTATTTGTGTTGACCATGTAGGTATCGCTTGCGCTGGTACTCTGGAAGAAGCTGCTAAAATTTATACTGAGGTTCTGGGCTTAAAAGCTACCGGTACTGAAGAAGTTAAAGAACAAGGTGTTGCTACCGTATTCGTTCCCTGCGGCGAAACCCTGATCGAACTCCTCGTTGATATCACTGAAAACAATGACGGTCCTATCGGCAAATACATTGCTAAAAACGGCCCTGGCATCCAACATATGGCTCTGCGCGTTGATGACATCAAAGCTGCTATCGCTGACCTGACTGAAGCTGGCGTTCGTATGATCGACAAAGCTCCTCGCAATGGCGCTGGTCAAATGAAAATCGCTTTCGTTCATCCGAAATCTGCTGGTCTGCTGCTCGAACTGTGCCAACCGGCTGCAACCTACCAAGACTAATTAATAGCTTCGGCTGTTGTTAAGTCCTAGTAACTTTTATTTATGATACATGATACTGAAGGCATACATGTGATATGCCTTCAGTGTATGTATATAAAAATTTGTTCTCCCAATAATGATGGAGGTGTAAGATTTGTCTACTCAAGAAAAAATTGAGAAAATGCTCAAAAAGTCCGAAGTAATTCTGGCTGCTGGTGGCGAAAAACGTGTTGCTAAACAACATGAATCCGGCAAAATGACTGCTCGTGAAAGAATCGCTGCTCTCCTCGACGAAGGTTCCTTCGTAGAATTGGATCGTTTTGTACGTCATCGTTGCTACAACTTCGGTCAAGAAAAGAAAGAACTGCCTGGTGAAGGCGTAACCACTGGTTACGGCACCATCGATGGCCGTCTGGTTTATGTATTCGCACAAGACTTCACTGTTGAAGGTGGTTCTCTGGGCGAAATGCATGCTGCAAAAATCGTTAAAGTTCAACGCCTGGCTATGAAAATGGGTGCTCCGTTAGTAGGTCTGAATGACTCCGGCGGTGCTCGTATTCAAGAAGCTATCGACGCTCTGGCTGGCTATGGTAAAATCTTCTTCGAAAACACCATTGCTTCTGGCGTTATTCCTCAAATCTCTGCAATCATGGGTCCTTCCGCTGGCGGCGCTGTATACAGCCCGGCACTGACCGACTTCATCTACATGGTAAAGAACACTTCTAAAATGTTCATTACCGGTCCTGCAGTAGTTAAATCCGTTACCGGCGAAGATGTAACTCAAGAACAACTGGGTGGTGCTATGACTCATAACTCCACTTCCGGTGTTGCTCACTTTGCTGCTGAAAACGACGAAGACTGCCTGCAACAAATCCGTTACCTGCTTTCCTTCCTGCCTTCCAACAACATGGAAACCGCTCCGATTGTTGAAACTGGTGACGATCCGATGCGTATCGACGAAAGCCTGAACACCTTACTGCCGGATAACTCTAACCAAGCTTACGACATGTATGATGTAATTCGTTCTATCGTTGATAATGGCGAATTCTATGAAAACCAAAAATACTGGGCACAAAACATCATCACTTGCTTTGCTCGTATGGATGGTCAAACCATCGGTATCATTGCTAACCAACCGAAAGTTATGGCTGGTTGCTTAGACATCAATGCTTCCGATAAATCTTCTCGTTTCATCCGCTTCTGCGATGCATTCAACATTCCTCTGCTGAACCTGGTTGACGTTCCTGGCTTCCCTGCCTGGCTGCAACCAAGAATATGGCGGCATCATCCGTCACGGCGCTAAAATGCTGTATGCTTACTCCGAAGCAACTGTTCCTAAAATCACTCTGGTAACCCGTAAAGCTTACGGCGGTTCCTACCTGGCAATGTGCTCTCAAGATTTGGGCGCTGACCAAGTTATTGCATGGCCGACCGCTGAAATCGCTGTAATGGGTCCTGCTGGTGCAGCTAACATCATTTTCCGTAAAGATCCTGATGTTGAAGCTAAAACCAAAGAATACATCGACAACTTCGCTACTCCGTACCAAGCAGCAATGCGCGGCATGGTTGACATGGTTATCGAACCGAAAACACTCGTCCCACCATCATCAACGCTCTGCAAATGCTGGAAAGCAAACGCGAAACCCGTCCGGCAAAACGCCACGGCAACATTCCTTTGTAATTTACAAGCAATTGCTTAGTGCTTAACCTATTTTAAGATAAGATGAGGTGAAATAAATGGGTCCTGTTACTACTAATCCTTGGTTGATTGCTATCATCAATATGACCATCGTATTCGGTGTTCTGATTGCTTTGGGTGTACTGATGAGCTTAATCCAAGTTGTCGATCCCACTCAAAAAAAAAAGTTGCTAAACCGGCAGTAGCTCCTACCCCGGCAGCAGCTCCCGCAGCAGCTCCGGCTGCTGTTCAAGATGATAGCGAAGTTATCGCTGTTATCGCTGCAGCAGTTGCAGCATGTGGTGTTTCCGCAGACCAAATCGCTTGCGTACGTCGTCTGCCGAACGCTAGCTGGACTGTAAATGCACGTGTTGAAGCTATTAGCACTCGTAAAGAATGCTTCTAATGTCATAAGAGTTTAGACTTTTAATTAAAAACGAGATTTTAAGGAGGATTATATCCATGAAAAAGTATACTATCACCGTTAATGGTACCGCATACGAAGTTGAAGTTGAAGAAGCAGGCGTAGTTGCTTCTGCTCCGAAAGCTGCTGCTGCTCCGGCTCCGAAAGCTGCTGCTCCGGCTCCGAAAGCTGCTCCGGCTCCGAAAGCTGCTGCTCCGGTTGCTGCTGGTGCAACCACCGTTTCCGCTCCGATGCCTGGTAAAGTTCTGGAAATTAAAGTTAAAGCTGGCGACGCTGTTAAATCCGGCGACGTTCTGATGATTCTGGAAGCTATGAAAATGCAAAACGAAATCATGGCTCCGGCTGACGGCACCGTTTCCGACGTTCGCGTTTCCGCTGGTCAAACTGTTTCCACTGGCGACGTTATGATCGTTCTCTAATTCTTACACGATAGTTCGCAATATCTGTAAGTTTTAACCCTAGATCCTTGGAGAGTCTCCTTCGCAAGAGGCTCTCCACAAATTGAAAATTGGGAGGATATTAAATGGAAGCATTTCTCGTTGCTTTGTCTTCCGTATGGGCAGATTCTGGTTTCGCAGCTTTAACCGGCGGTCATGTTATCATGATTATCGTTGGTCTGATTCTGCTTTATATGGCTATTGGTAAAGGTTTCGAACCTTTGCTGCTTTCTCCGATCGCATTTGGTTGCGTATTGGCTAACATTCCTAAAAATGGCTTTGAAGCACCTGGCGTTATGTCCGTTATTATGTATGGTATTAACCACGAAGTATTCCCACCGTTGATTTTCTTGGGCGTAGGTGCAATGACCGACTTTGGTCCGTTGATTGCTAACCCGAAAACTCTGTTGCTGGGTGCTGCTGCTCAAGCTGGCGTATTCGTAGCTCTGCTGGGCGCTATGCTGCTGGGCTTCACCGTACAAGAAGCTGCTGCTATCGGTATCATCGGTGGTGCTGACGGCCCGACTTCCATCTACCTGGCTGCTAAAATGGCTCCTCAACTGTTAGGTGCAATCGCAGTTGCTGCTTACTCCCTACATGTCTCTGGTTCCTTTGATTCAACCGCCTATCATGAAACTGTTCACTACTGAAGCAGATCGTAAAATTGTTATGCAACAATTACGTCCGGTTTCTCACTTCGAAAAAATCGTATTCCCGATCATGTGCACCATCGTTATCTCCCTGCTGTTACCTTCCGTAACCGCTCTGATTGGTATGCTGATGCTTGGTAACCTGTTCAAAGAAGCTGGTTGCTTGGATCGTCTGTCCGATACCGCTCAAAATGCTTTGATGAACACCGTAACCATCATGCTGGCAACTGGTACTGGTTTAACCATGAGTGCTGAACACTTCCTGAACTATCAAACCATCTTGATTATTGTTCTGGGCTTGGTTGCATTCGTAGCAGGTACTGCTTTGGGTGTAATCTTCGGTAAAATCATGTGCATGGTTGACGGTGGTAAAACCAACCCGTTGATCGGTTCCGCTGGTGTATCCGCAGTTCCTATGGCTGCTCGTTAGCAGGCGTAATCGGTACTGCAGTTGCTGCAGGTACCATGTTAGCTATGATTGGTCGTAATCGGTAGCAGGCGTAATGTTCTATGATTGGTATCGCTAAATAATTTGCAGAACCCACTATTTTGGGTTCTGTCAGAAATTGAAAACTTTACTGCTTTTCTTGAGAAAATAATTTAATATGTTGTATAATTAAATATATATTCATGTATATTAGTTATAAGGTTATCAACTTTCTAAAGGAGCAGTTTAATGCAGAATTTTAGTTTATCTAGACAGTTTTTAAAGAGGTTTGGTTACTGACAAAAGTTATTGGCAGTCAGAAGAAAAAAGAAAGCTTGCTTTTTTATTAGCCTGTATTTTAGCCTAACACTAGGCATAGTTTATATGCTGGTTCTCCTAAATCAGTGGAATAATAGTTTTTATAGTGCACTGCAAAATTATGAAACAGAGAAAATTTTTGATGAATTAATTCATTTTTCCTGGTTAGCAGCTATCTATATTGTTTTAGCTGTATATTCATATTATCTACAGCAGATGTTGATATTAAATTGGCGACGTTGGTTGACAGTTAGATTTTTAGATATTTGGTTAAAAAATAAGACTTATTATAATCTGCAAATGTTTGGTAAAGATACTGATAATCCTGACCAACGTATCAGTGAAGATGTGCGTCTTTTTGTAGAAATGACTTTAAGCTTTACGATTGGCATAATCAAATCATTATGTACCTTTGCTTCTTTTGTCTTTATCTTATATAAAATGTCCGGTCCGTTAAGCTTTACTGTTTTTGGTACAACTTTGACTATTCAGGGATACCTGTTCTGGGCAGCACTTATTTATTCTATTATCGGCACCTATATTACACACCTTGTCGGGCGCAAATTGGTACAACTTAACTTTGTACAGCAACGTTATGAGGCGGATTTTCGTTTTAGTATGATCCGGTTACGTGAAAGTGCGGAAAGCGTGGCCTTTTATCGTGGTGAGCAACAGGAAGCAGGAGTATTTAAAAATCGCTTTAAATTGCTGTTAGATAATTTTTGGCGTCTTGTTAATAAACAAAAACAATTAGTTTGGTTAAATTCAGGTTATTCCCAAATTGCTATTATATTTCCTTTTGTAGCCGCTATGAATCGTTATTTAAATAGAGAATTTACTTTAGGTGGTTTGATGCAGGTTTCTAATGCATTTGGTTATGTGCAAAGCTCTTTGTCTTATTTTATTGATATGTACACAGCAATTGCTCAATGGCAAGCAGTTGTAATGCGTCTGACTTATTTCGGTAACCATATGCAGGAAGTTGCACAGGATGCAGATCGTTTTCATTTGGAACGTTTTGCGACTTCTAAAAAGGTAAGTGCGGATGCTATGCAGGTTAATCTGCCAGATGGAACACCATTATTAGAAAAAATTACTTTCAGCTTAAATCAAGGTGAAAATGTTTTAATTAAAGGTATCAGCGGTAGCGGCAAGAGTACTTTATTGAGAGCTATTGCCGGTATATGGCCGTTTGTCGAGGGAAAAATTAATTTACCTGAACGAGACCAGTTAATGTTTATTCCGCAAAAAAGCCATATATTCCTTTAGGTACTTTGCGCGAGGCTTTGCTTTATCCTGGAAGTAAACCTGTAAGTGATGATGAATTACGCTTATTATTGGTGCGTTGTCAAATCGGTTATCTGCAGGATAAATTAGATTTAACGGCTGATTGGAGTCATGTTTTATCAGTAGGTGAGCAGCAGCGCTTGGCGTTTGTTCGTGCTCATATTCAACAGCCTATTTGGCTTTTCTTGGATGAAGCAACTTCTGCGTTAGACGAAGAAACAGAAGCTAAAATGTATTCTTTACTGGCTGAGTTTTTACCTATGACTACTGTAGTCAGTGTCGGTCACCGTAGTACTTTAAATAAATATCATCAGAAAGTGCTACGTCTAGATAAAACAGAAAAACGTGTTTATCTGGAAAATTTATAAGGAGGCTTTTCTTATGCAACAAAAACTTACAGAAATTGCCAAGAATATTTATGATGTAGGCGTGCAGGATTGGGCAGTACGTGATT
>VOFG01000074.1_pt1 | contig 52001 bp, 67 predicted proteins | sample 5384171 | NCBI WGS metagenome assembly VOFG01 (sample SAMN12384726, study PRJNA508395) | human gut metagenome | isolation source: healthy gut F | host: Homo sapiens
TGGCGAGACCGCCCATGGAGTTGTAGGGGATGGCGGTGCAGGTGTTGAAAAGCTCAAAGAAGAAGTACGCGATCGACGCGATGACGACCGTGCCGGTGGGGGAGGCGTTGAAGTTTGTGAATATCAGCACCAGCGTCACTGCCCAGGGGACGGCGTACCACAGCGCGAACGGGCGCACGCGCTCACCGTTTTGAAGCGGTGGTTGACGGCGTAAAAAGCCGACGAGCGGGTCGTTGACCGCATCCCACACGATGCCGAGCGAGAGTATCGTCCCCGCGGTCGCCATCGAGATGTGCAGCACGTTTGTCAGAAAGAAGAGGTAATAAAGGCTTTTGAACTGATAGACTATGTTCGATGCCATGGAAAAGCTGCCGAAGCCGAGCTTTTCCCGCAGACTGAGCTTGGGTGTGGTCTCCGTCATATTCTGCAATCCTCCCTTGCCTTCACGGCGAGCAGCTTCTCTCTCAGCAAGCGCTTGAACTTCTCGCCCTCGTCGTTCATCGGGTTGTGGCCGGAGTTCTCGAACCACCAAGGCACTTGTCCGGCGCTTCGATCTTGTCGTACCAGCTCTGCACGAGCGCGGACGGGGTGTTCTGGTCGAGCCGCCCGTCGAATATGTAAATGGGAACGTCGAACTTCGTGCAGTCACGCTCAAAGTGCGTCGCGCCGACCTCCGGCCACATCACCGACAGCACGAGCTTGTGCCCCCTTGATGAGCCTCCCCAAATGTCGCGCGGGGAGTATTCCCCGGCGGTGAGCATGGGGATGACCGTGGAGACGAGGTAATTGCGCTTTTTCTCGCTGGGGGAGTACCCGCCGTATTTCATCATGACGTTGCGCTGCGCCATCATCCCGTCGTAGCCGCCCTTGTAGCAGCCCATAACGGGAGGACCGACCTCCTCCAGCGTCTTTATGGACTTTTCGTCGCCGGCCTTTTTCGCCTCTTCCATCGCAAAGTCCCAGCTGAGCTGTTCGTTCAGCGCGCCGTTGACGACCTGACCGAAGCCGACGAACGCGGCGATATGCTCCGGGTGCGCGTGGGCGAGGTAAGTCCCCAGCCCGAGCCCCAGCTTCCGCCGATGACGAATATCTTGTCCTTGTTGAAGCGCTTGCAGAGGTATTCCACCAGCGCTGCCGCGTCCTCGACGAGCTGCTTTACGGTGAGGTCACTCTCTTTCACGCCGAAGTACGACCCGCCGGAGCCGCGCTGATCCCACGCGACCACTGTGAACGTATCCAGCAGGTCGGCGTGATCCTTTATAATGGTGTGCCGGTTGCACACGCCCGGACCGCCGTGCAGAAAACAGCAGCACAGGCTTTGTAATATCATCGCTGTGAATATGAACCTTCTGTCTGAAGCCGTTGAGCTCCACCATAAGCTTTACGTCGAGCATATGTATCTAACCTCAATTCTCAGCTCAGCGGACACCGTGCCCGCCTCACTGCATAATAACTCTATTTTATACCTCTTTGCCGGGATAGTCAATGCGCCGGGAGGTTCATCCCGGCGCATTGCGTATACTTTATTTAATATATCTCACCATACTTCACCCGACCGCGTATTCCGCCGCCCACTGCGCGGCGAGGCGCGCGGCATCGGCATCACTGGGGACGCGGACCTCGACGAGGCGCGTCTCCGCGTCGTTTTCCAGCGCGGCACGTAGCGCGCGGCGGTACGCCGTGTATTTCTCGCCCAGACCGAGCTTCCTCCGCAGCTCCTCCCCGGCGGTCTCGTCCACGAGCACGCCTATCATGGGCGCGTCTGCGTTCAGCACGTCCAGCAGCGCCTCGCGAAACTGCGGGATGATGAGGTCAAACCCGCCGAACGCGTCCGCCACGGTGAACGGGTAATACTGCGCCTCCTGCAAAAGGCGCACGCCATCGCCGAGGAACACCTCGTTGTCGTGTGTCCAGCGCCCCCCGACGCAGTGCAGGAATTCCTGCGCCTCGTACCCGGCGATGCCCGCCGCACCTGCTGCCGGAAGCAGCGCGTACCCCGCCGCCGCGCCATTAGGCGCGTACTCTGCCTCCGTTACGTATCCGCCCGCGTAGGCGAGCTTACCGCCCAGCGCGGTTTTTATTATATCGGAACAGGCGGCGCTGTCCGCCCCTGTGAGGATTAGATGCTTTTCCATGGCGTTCTCCTTGCTGCATTACTGCGTTTTTCTCGATTATACCATCCCGGTGCAATGAAAAACAAGAGCGCGGGACGAATGCCAGCATTTTGTCAAGGACTGTCGTTGACATTTTTGCGGTTTGAGGACTATAATTTGCGCATAAATCAAAGGTCCTGGAGATACAGCTATGATCGGAACAATAGTAAACAGCGCCGCAATAGTGCTCGGCGGACTCATCGGCAGCCTCTTCGGCGAAAAAATAGGGGAGCGGTACACAAAGCCGCTTCTGACCGCCATGGCGTTCGTCGTGGCGATAATCGGCATACAGGGCGCGATAGGGACGAGCAGCATCCTCATCGTCGTCATCTGCATGGTCATTGGGCTTGTTGTCGGCATCGCGCTCCGGCTCGACGACCGGATAAACAGTCTCGGCGACAAGATAAAGGACCGTCTGGCGGGCACGAAAATATGCAAGGGGCAGTTTTCGGACGCGATCGTCACATCCTCACTCATTTTCTGTGTCGGCAGCATGGCGATTCTCGGCGCGATACAGGCCGGGCTCAATAAGGACTATTCCACGCTCTTTGCCAAGGCGGTGATCGACGGCGTTTCCGCCATCGCGTTCTCAGCGGCGCTCGGGCCGGGTGTCATCCTCTCGGCGATACCTGTGTTCATTATCCAGGGGCGATCACGCTGCTCGCCCGTGTGGCGGAGCCGTATCTCACAAGCGAGATCATAACCGAGATGTCCGCCGTCGGCGGGCCTGTGTTCCTTGCAATGTCCGTGAACATGCTGGAGCTCCGGCAGGAGCGCATAAAGATCGGCGACATGATCCCCGCGATACTCATGCCCATTGTCTATTCCCCGTTGCGGAGCTGCTGGGGAAGCTGTTTTGATATTTTAGTGAACCATGAATGAAGAGCAAGATACAATCGTCACCCGCGCCGACGACCACTGCGTCTACCGGCTGGGCAGCACGGACGGGGAAGCCCTGCTCACGGTGTACCCGGTTTTCCCGGGGATAGTGATAAGCTACTACGACGTTCACGCTTCCGCGCGCGTCGCGGAGCGCGGCAGTCAGAGCGGGCTTATTGAAATATGCCACTGCCGCGAGGGGAGAATAGAGTACCAGTGCGGGGAGGAGTTTTATTTCCTCGCGCCGGGTGACCTGTCCGTCTCCGTGCGCGGCGGCGAGCGTGGGGACGAGTGCTTCCCCACGGGGCATTATCACGGCATTTCCGTCACCATCGACCCGCAGCGCGCTCCGGAATGCCTCTCGTGCCTTCTGGAGGATGTGGATGTGCGCCCAAGCGCGCGCTTATAGATAAGTTCTGCACCGATGCGCCGTTTTTCGTCACGCGCTCTTCGCGCGAGGTCAACCATATATTTGCCGAGCTTTACACCGTGCCGGAGAATATTCGCAAGGGGTATTTCAAGGTGAAGATATTGAGCTGCTGCTTTTCCTCAGCTCTCTGCCCGCCGACCCGCCGAAAAAGAGCGGGTACACCCGCTCGCAGATCGCGCGCTCGCCCAGCAGGTGTGCGCCTATCTCTCGGAAAACTGCGAGCGCAAGTTCACCATGCAGGAGCTGTCGGCGCACTTCGGCGCGTCGCCCTCGCTCATCAACAAATGCTTCTCCGGGGTCTACGGCATGACGCCGCCGCGTACCTGCGTGCGCAGAAAATGTACGGCGCGGCGCAGCTTCTTCGCGGACGGACAGGACCGTGCTCGACATCGCCGGGCAGTTCGGATACGACAACGCCAGCAAGTTTGCCTAAGGCGTTCCGCGGCGTCATCGGCGTGTCGCCCGCAGAGTACCGCAGCGGCATCGACAGCGACAGCTGCGCCCCGTTCGGCGACTGACCATATCCTACAAATAAGTATATCCTACAGAATTATTATGAATTTGGAGCCTCATCCGCATAATTTGGAGCGGATGAGGCTCATGCTTTTGCATATAATATAGCCACAAAGAGAAAATACAGCGCACATGAGTTAGACGAATCTAACCATCATATCCCCGGAGGTGAGAGCATTGTCTGAGGACTTCATTATTGAGCAGTGCGCCCCGACGCTTGCGGGGATAAAGACGGGCAATCTCTTCACCTGCCCCTACGACACGAAGGAAGAAGTCCAGTCCCGCGTGCGCGAGCTCAACCGGCTTCTCGTCCCGAAGGGACTGTGTCTTCTGCCGATGCGGTACAGCGCCAAGCGCGTCCTGCTGTATTTATATAGCCCATCCCGCCTGAAACGGGATTTGAGCGATGAGCGCGCGGCGGAGCTGCTGCGCGCGGCGGGGTACAGCGACGCCGGGGCGGAGCGCAGTCTTGTGCGGCTCATCGGGCGGCTCCGCTGCAGCGAGGACTTCCCGCATGAGATAGGGCTTTTTCTCAGCTACCCGCCGGAGGACGTCAAGGGCTTTATCGAGCACAAGGCGGCGGATTTCAAGTACTCTGGGCTATGGAAGGTCTACGGCGACGAGAAAAAGGCAAAAGAGCTATTTGACAAATACAAAAAGTGCACGGATATCTACTGCCGTCTCAGCGAAGCCGGCTTTGGTATAGAGCAGCTCGCCGTGGCAGTTTGATTATAGCAGATCTGATCGAAAGGAAATGAATGATATGAAAAATGCAGCAGTTATCTATTGGAGCGGCACGGGTAACACCGAGGCTATGGCAAAGGCCGTGCTCAAGGGCATGCGCACCGTCGCGCCAGGCGCGGAGATCTATACGCCCGGCGATGTGAACGCCGCGCTTATCTCCTCGCTCGACGCTGTCGCGTTCGGCTGCCCCGCAATGGGCTCCGAGATGCTCGAAGAGGGTGAGTTCGCCCCCATGTTTGACGATATCAAGGGTGCGCTTGCCGGTAAAAAGGTCGCGCTCTTCGGGTCCTATGGCTGGGGCGACGGCGAGTGGATGCGCACTTGGGAAGAGGACTGCGTCGGCTCCGGCGTGACCCTCGCGTGCGAAAGCGTCACCTGCTGCGAAGCGCCTGACGACACCATCCTCGAAGCCTGCAAGGAGCTTGGCAAGGTCCTCGCAAGCTGATCAACCCCTCGCGTTACATCTTACTCCTTAAATTTGTTAACCATCTACACCTCTTTATATTCGCTTCCATTAACACACGGGGCGGGCAGAAATGCCCGCCTTGTGTGTTTTTATCCATGTTCAAGCGTTATCATCACGATCTCCGGGCGGTTGTTGACGCGCAAGGGGAAAAGGCTGTTGCCAAGCCCGCGGCTGACGATCATGTCACTGCCGCCGACAGTGTAAAGCCCCGCGTCGTACTTCGGGAACAGCCCCTGACCGGGCGCGGCGAGCCCGCCGATGAACGGCAGACGTATCTGCCCGCCGTGCGCGTGCCCGCTGAGCACAAGATCAGCCCCGCCCGCGGCGTAGCTGTCGATATACTCCGGGCGGTGGGCGAGAAGGACTGTGTATTCATCGCTTCCGCCTATCAATCGGTCGAGCTTATTCTGTATCATCGCGGGAAAGCCCTCGCTTATCTCCTCGCGCGTGGCGAAGTTCGGGTCATCCAGCCCTGCGAGCAGCAGCGTATCCCCGCCGCGCGTGAGGCGGCATACCCTGTCGCTCAGAATGTTCACGCCGGATGCCGCCATGCCCTCGCGCAGTATCCAGTATTCCATCACCGCGCCCTCGTGGTTGCCTGTCACGTAGTATACGGGCGCGATGTCGACTGCGCCCTCGGCAAAGCGGAGCGTCAGGTCAATGTCCGTGCGGTTCGCGTCGATAAGGTCGCCGGTCATCACGATAATGTCCGGCTCGCACCCGGCGAGCATGGCGAGGAGCTTTGCGTTGCCGTCGCCGAACTCCGCGTCGTGCAGGTCGGACACCTGCGCGATGCGAAAGCCGTCAAACCCGGCGGGGATGCGCGCGTCGCGCACTGTAATGCGGTTCACCATCAGCGCCGTGTTGCCCCACGCGAGCCACGCCGCGAGCGCCGCCAGCGTGAGCAGCACTATGCCCGCCGTGACCGCCCGCCGCCTCAGCGGCGCGTGTTCAGCCTGCCGGTCTTTCATTCCCTCGCCCCTCTCCGATTATCAGATAAGATAATTATATGCCGCCTGTCAAGCGGATAATGCCTCAAAAATGCGCCGCGTCCATCCGAACGCGGCGTATGCATATATACTTTTTCAGCCGACCTTGGAATACTCGCAGCTCTGGTTTGTCACAAGGGAATTGTACTTCGTGTACGTGAAGCGGCCAAGGTTGGAGATGAGCGCGCAGTAAGGTCGTCACGCCGTCCGGCGACACGGTGAAGGTGTTCGACCCGACAACGGCGGACAGTTCAAAGGGGGTAATCCTCGCCGCCAGTGGGGTATATGACAAGTCTTGCGCTCGTGTCGTCAATGATGACCTTGGATGTGAATGAGCCGCAGTTGAGCGCCAGCCCGGAGGTCTGGGCGATGAGCGTCGGGTCGCCCTGATAAAGCTCCCACGTGCCGCAGTACGGCAGGTAGTATTGCAGAACGTTCATCCACTGCTCGCGCATCTCAAATTCGCCCTTGTAATCGGCGAGCCACTGGTACGCGCCGAGAAGGTCTCCGTCGGCGCACTTCTGGTAGAACGGCTTTGTGAAATCCCCGGCGTCAATGGCGCGCTGCATCTGCTCCGCGCTGTCCTTATAGTCGCCCAGCGCGGCGAATTCTTCGCTCACGGCCTGGCATATCGGCTCGGTGCCGCTCTCCGGCGCGTCGGCGATGTTGATCTCCGCGCCGTCCGCGCGGACTATCTCACGTATGTCGGACGAGACGTCGTTGCCCAGCTCCGCGAACACCGACTGCGGGATGTAGAACACGCTCTTCTCGCCGTCGGTGTCGCTCAGCGCCGCCGTCACGCCCTCCATGAAGTATTTGTCTATGACATCGCACAGCGCGACGGCGCGGCGGTACATACTCTCCTTTGCCATGTCGGCGCTGTCCTTATAATTGCCCATGGCGAGGAATGCGTCGCGCGCCTTGAGGTAGCAGCCCTCGTCCAGCAGTGCCTGCGCCGCGTCGTATGCGCCGCGCTTCTGCTCGTCGAAGTAATCCGCTATCGCTTTCTGCGCGGTCTCCCGCTGCGCGGCGCAGTCGGCGTAATCGCCCAGCGCGGCGAAGAGCTTGTCCGCCTCGCGGTAGAGCGCGACGGACACCGTTTCGCCCTCCGCAACGTCAGAACGCTTCAGCCCCAGCGCCAGCAGCCCCGCGACGTCGTCGTTCCTCGCGCAGTCCATTATGTACAGCGCCTTTTTGTACGGCACGGTCTTCTCCGCGTACTCCTCGGCGTCGCCATAGCTGCCCAGCGCCGTGAACGCGCTCTCCGCCTCGTCGTATTTTCCCGCGTCCAGCAGCGCGACCGCCGCGGCGTAGTCGTCCTGCTGCTTTAAGTAGCGCGGCACGGTGCACAGCGCAGCCGCCGCGATAATTAATATAGGGATGATAACAGCCAGCGCGATAACAAGCTTTTTCCGCGCGGACTTCTTTTCCTGCTTTTCCTCAACGTCCTGCTGCTTTTCCGTCTCAACGCGCTGCTCGCTCTCTGAGCGCAGGGAGCTGAGATTGATGTTTTTCAGCGCGGCGTATACTCTGCGGCAGCGGTGGCACTTCGCCTCCGCCTCGCGGTTTATCGCGCCGCATGCGCACACCCACAGCCCGCGCTCGTCCTCCGGCATCATCACGCAGTCGCTGCCGTAGCGTATGGCGAATTGCCCCGCGACCTCTTCTCCGCCGAGTGCGTCGGCGAGCGTGCGCGGCATATGCAGCGCCGTCCACGCCGCGCCTGTCCCGTCCCAGCGGGAACCGTCGGCGTATATGACCTCCGTCACGGACACGGTGAAGGACGCCGTGTCACTCTCCGGCAGCACTATGGCGGACTTCTGCCCGAACTCGGTGTCGCGCGCCGCGTTCACATTATCGTAGAGGTATTCCACCGGCGCGCCGTGCTCTTCGCCCGCTGCGCCCAGCGGAGTAACGCTCACGCGCACGGAGGCGATCTTCTTCTCCGCAACGCTCAGGAATTTCAGCTGAACAAGCCTACGGCGGGACAAAGTGTCGTCCAGCAGCGCGCCCGCCGTGATGATCACCGGCGCTCCGTCGGCATAGAGCCGGTGCGCCAGCGTGTATTTTCTCTCGTATCTTTCAGCCATGTCGTGTCACCTCAAAGCTCCGGCAGATCGTCGCTCACGATGGCGGGGGCGGAAACCTCGCCCGCCCGGTCGGGCAGCGCGATTATCAGCAGGTATCCCACCATCCACAGCAGGAAAGCCAGCCAGAGGTACTTTTTCTCGTTCCAGCCCTTCATGGCCGCCGCTTTATAAAAACTCCCGCGCCACAAACCAGTGCGCCACCAGCACACCGAGGATTGCCAGCGCAATAAGAATGGTGCCGAGCAGTGATATTAACACAGACAAACGCCCTCTTTCTTTGATATTTTAAATTTTATTATATTCATGTATACGGTGTTATGTCAAGTGCTTCTGCGTGGAGATTTTTGCATTTTCGCCGGGATCAGCCGATATTCACGTTTATTCCGTTGACCTCGACGCCGCTGTCGGCGGGAATGAGTATGTATTTGCGCCCGGATATAACGCGCGTTTCGATGAGATAGCTGCTCTCCGGGGCGACGCTTATTTTTATCTCCGGCATCTCTATCTTGAACTTCTTCGCGTCGATGATGTTGTTGGGGTCGAGCGCGGCGTTTTCGCCGAACTCCCTTTTCGCACTCACCGCAGAAGCTCTCCACCGCCTCGTCACCAAGCCCGCTGTCGCGCAGCATCGCGCCGACCTCGTTTATCGTCAGCTCCAGCCGCTCCGGGTCCTTGGCCTCCTTGTGCTCGGCAATGCGCGTGCGTATATGCTCGTGCACGGACTGCACCACGTCAAAGCTGCACTCCGTGTCCAGCGCGTCCGATATTGCCGCGCCGAAGGCGTCCTTCTGCGCGGGGGCGGACATGACCGGCGGCGTGCGGAACACGGCGTCTATAAGCTCCTGATGCACCTCCGCGGGCTTGCGGGTGTAGTAAAGTGCGTTATAGATGTTCGTCGCGCGCGAGTCAAAGCACGGGAACATGAAGCCCAGCGCGGGGTTGGCGACGGTCTGCCCCGCCGTGCTGAGGCGGAATTCGCCGCTCTGCGCGCTGTAGCCCAGCTCCGGCTCGGCGGAGCGCACCGGGCAGATGCAGCACACGAAGTATTTGAACACCTCGCCGCCGTCCTCCTGCATCGCGCCGTCGCGCCCGTGGTAGGGGGACGTCGTATGTGTCCGCCGCGAGGAGAATGAGGTAGCCGCTCTCATCCCTCAAGGGCGAGGGCGTCAATTATCCGGCGGTAGAGCGCCTCGCGCGCCTCGTCATCGTGCAGAAGCTCCTTCTTCAGCCCGCATGAGTATGGAGTGCTCCTCGCTCCCGGCAACCTGCGCCGTGGCGAACTCAATGTCGATGAGGTTCTTCCCAGCGTCCCGGAGAGCGCCTTTTTCATTATCGCAAGGTACATCTCCGCCTCGTCGTGGCTCAGAAGCCCGAGTGAGGTGTCAAACTGCGACACTATCTCCTTTGCGGAGTTTACATAACAACCATATATAGCCGAGATGGAGCAGCGGTCAATTTTCCACCGGCGGCGTATTTCGTTGAGTTCTTTTTGATTCATGTTTTTCCTCCTGCCTTGTGCAGATATGGGCTAGTATATCCCAAACGCGCCCCGAAGGCAAGCCAAAACCTGCCCCGTGCGCAAATTCCGTATTGCTGTTTCCGGCGTTTTGCGTATAATTATAGAATATCAAAAAGTCGTGGGAGGATAGACGCATGAAAGCGATCGTCAGCGTTTTTGCCAAGGATTCAAAGGGGATAACCGCGTATGTCTCTTCGCTGCTCGCGGAGAAGGAAATAAATATACTCGACATCAGCCAGACGCTTATGCAGGAGTTTTTTGCCATGATAATGCTCGTCGACCTTGCGGACTGCCCGCTGGGCTTTGATGAGCTGTCGCATTTCCTGCATGAGAAGGGCGAGGCGCGCGCTCTTGATATTCACATCCAGCGCCAGGATATATTTGAGGCGATGCACAGGATCTGAGAGGCAGGAGTATGAGCTATTTACTTAACAGCAGTGAGATACTGCAAACCATAGAGATGATAAACCAGCAGCACCTTGACGTGCGCACAGTCACCATGGGCATCAGCCTTCTTGACTGTGCCGACAGCGATATGCAGGCGTGCTGCCGCAAGGTGTACGATAAGATCTGCCGCCGCGCGGACAGGCTTGTCGCCACGGGGTGCGAGATTGAGCGGGAGTTCGGCATTCCCATCGTCAATAAGCGCATATCCGTCACGCCCATATCGCTCGTCGCGGCGGCGTGCTCGGATGAGGACTATGTTCCGCTTGCGCTGACGCTTGACCGCGCGGCGAAGGCTCTCGGCGTCAACTTCATCGGCGGCTTCACGGCGCTTGCGCACAAGGGACTGACAGTGAGCGATGAGCGGCTCATCCGCTCCATTCCCCGGGCGCTCACCGAGACGGAGCTTGTCTGCTCCAGCGTCAATGTCGCCTCCACCCGCGCTGGCATCAATATGGACGCTGTCGCCCAGATGGGGCGCGTTGTGCGCGCCACGGCGGACATTGATCCAATGGGCTGCGCGAAGCTTGTGGTGTTTGCAAACGCGGTGGAGGACAACCCGTTCATGGCGGGCGCGTTCCATGGTGTGGGCGAGCCGGAGTGCGTCATCAATGTTGGCGTGTCAGGTCCCGGTGTTGTGGCGCATGCCCTGCGCGCCTGCAAGAGGCAGCCGTTCGACGTTGTCGCGGACACCATCAAAAAGACCGCGTTCAAGATAACGCGCATGGGTCAGCTCGTGGCGCAGGAGGCGTCGCGTCGGCTCGACGTGCCGTTTGGCGTGGTCGACCTCTCTCTCGCGCCGACGCCTGCCGTTGGGGACAGCGTCGCCGAGATACTGGAGATAATGGGGCTTGAAAAGTGCGGCACGCACGGCACGACCGCCGCACTCGCGCTGCTCAACGACGCTGTGAAGAAGGGCGGCGTCATGGCGTCCAGCCACGTCGGCGGGCTCTCCGGCGCGTTCATCCCCGTGTCGGAGGATGCCGGAATGATCTCTGCCGTCGAGGCGGGCGCGCTCACGATAGATAAGCTTGAAGCCATGACGTGCGTGTGCTCCGTCGGGCTGGATATGATAGCCATCTCCGGCGACACCACGGCCGACACCATCTCCGCCATAATCGCCGACGAGGCGGCGATCGGCATGGTCAACAACAAGACCACCGCCGTGCGCATCATCCCAGCCGCCGGGAAAACGGTGGGGGACACGGTGGACTTCGGCGGGCTTTTGGGCAGCGCTCCGGTCATGCTGCTGCATACCGGCTCCTCGGCGGAGTTCGTCGCCCGCGGCGGACGCATCCCCCGCCCCGCTGCACAGTCTGAAAAACTGAGGAGATCATATTACACCGGTTTTGCATTGGCTTTGCATATTGGTCAAGCACATAACCCGTGTATATTAGTCGTAAACATAAAAATCCTGCCTCTCGGCAGGATTTTTTTATATCCGGGCGGGGTCATGCGATCTCGCCCATTTTGATGACTACCATGTTTTCAATCACCTTTATTGACCCATAATCGGGGAAGACTGGCATGTCGGCAAGCTCACCGTGTATGTCCTTCCGCGCGAGAATGGCGTCGACCTCCTCATCCGTCGCGATCGGGGGATCATAGGCAAAGTACGCGCCGATCCAGTTCTTCCATGTGTAGACATCCTGCAAGTACGCAAGATTGAAGTGGTAGAGCGGGTGGACGTCCCATGCGTTATTCAGCAGGGGATCGTTCGGATCGCCTATGAACACCCACTGTTTTTCGGTGTCGAAGCCTTCCGACATGCGCACCTGCGTTACAAGTGCGGTGGTGTAGTTCTCCATCTGCGCAGTTGTATAGTACGCGGCGGTGTAGTTCACCTCGTCAAAATAGGCATAGAGCGCGATGAGCACTGCCAGCATCAGCATTGCTCCCTTGCGCAGTATGGCGTTGACGATCGTGAACGGCTTGCCGGACGCCTCCGGCAATGCCTCCATTATCACGGCGGGGGCAAAGCCCACCACGACGTAGCCATAAACCATAATGGTCGTGACATCATAGAGGCTGTTCGTCGGGCACATAATGCGCACAAGGCCGACCGCGTAGGGGAACATACAGCACAGCACGGCGGCGAGCGCAATGATGAGCGGCTTCTGCCGTTTTTTGCGAAAATATATACTATGCCGACGACGCTCAGCAGCCCGAGCAGACGGTAGAGAATATTGATAAACCGTATGGGAGCAAGTCCGTAAATATTGCCGTGGAGCAGCAGGAAAAACGCAACTCTCGTGTATTTGAGCAGAAACGGCAGCAGCCCGGCGGAGATATGCCCGATGCTGCTTATACCTTTGTAGTTAGTCAGTCCCGTGCTGCTGAACGCGAGGGCGAGCCGCAGCAGTATAAAAATACAACAGCATCCCGACCGCAAGGTTTGCAAGATAATAAAGCGCGCGGCGCATAATGACGGAAAAACTGTCTTCTCCCTGCAGACAGTCGCCGATGAGCGACAGCACGAGGAGGCTCGCGGCGAGCGGGAAATACGCCTGATATATACCCAGCGATACCGCCATTGCTCCGCCGGAGAACATGAATGTCAGCACATAGCTCGGCTTTGCGGAAATCTGATCGTCCTTGCTGTGCCGGGGAATGCAGATCGGTTTGACGAGCACCCACGCAGAAAATACGGCGAGGAGAATGGCAAAGCCGTAAAACTGCGATGTAAAATAAAAGAGCAGCGTGGACACGGCGCACGGGAACACGATGAACAGCGCACCGCACAGCGCGGCGGACATATGACGCCGGAGCTTCAGAACCGTCACAGCCAGCGCCGCTGCGAGCGCGACGAACAGCACGAACATAAAGCCGTTCACTGATGGCATCCTGTAAATACCCCAGAAGCGGTTGGCGATGCGCCCGAGCACCTCCAGCGCCCAGCACCCGGAGCTGAGCCCTGCGCCGAAGCCGCGCGGAGTTTCAAACAGCGTGTCAAGATTCTCCATAACGTTCATCATGGAGAAAAGATGCACGGCAATGCCGCAGATGAACGCGCTGATAAAGGCCGTCCCCTGCGGAGTTTTCAGTTTTGTAATTAGTTTATCCCTCATCACTTGCCCCTATCTTTTTATACAGTGTAAACTCGGTGTTGGAAAACACTTGCGTGAACCTCGCGCGCCATTCGGTGGTGAACTGCTCCTCGCCAACATGTTCCCAACAAAGATAATAATCCACTTCATCCAAGCTGTGTCCGTTTATCCCTACGGGAATTGATACACGCTCCGTATTGAGGTACAGTGCTCTCGGCTTAATGAAGCCGATTTTGCAGTCAGACGGTGTGTTTTCAGATATGTAATTATATACCGCAACTGGGTTGTCGGAATATATATTATATCGATATGCACCGCTTATTTCTGCTGCAATTGAAACCTTTGTCTGACCATGTGTAATACCAATGTCGGTTTTGACGATCGGAACGAAAGCAAGCACGGATAAAGCTGCGCACAGTATGCTGACAGCATACTTGGAACATTTAAAGTGCGGAAAGACAATGTGTTACGCGAGCAAGTGCTGCAAACCCTTGACCGACAAATACAAGAAGTATGGGCAGCAAAAGGGTAAATATAGCGCATGCCTTGCTGATATGGAAGCAGACATACTGCAAAATAATATACTGCGGAGAGAATGATAAGATATAAATTCTGGCGTTTATCGGAAAACAAAAAAGCCAACAAAGCACAGAGACAATAATACGCATCCAATAACGTGTGTTGCGTCGATTACACAATCATAATTCAATGAATCGGTAAAAGAAGAAACCAAAACGTATAGCGGATTTATTACCAGCAAAACCAAACCAATTTGTTACCATGTCAGGTAATAGACTAGGTTTTCGCGAAAAAGCCATAGAGAAACACCGCTGTCTTTTGTGGAAGTCGGTAAGATAAGTGTAGATAGAAAAACGAGTAGTGCGAAACTGACATATGGGGAAATCTCTGTTGGCAACTCATGCAGAGAGGGAAGCCTGTGTGCTTTTATGTAGTTAATTGATTGTGCCAAAACTGCGGCGAACAATACTGAAATCCCGTTTAAACGTACCTCATATGTGTACCATATGGCAATGCCGGAGACAATGCCATATAAAACTCTCATACGTGGCTTGCGCTCAGAGAGAAATAATTCGATTAGATATAGGGAAAGCAGAAAGAAAAACAAAAAGACGATGTCGCTGTAAAGTGTATCCACAAACTCGAAAAAGCCCTCATAGCCCGCAAATGCAGTGCTGAGCGCAAGTGAGAGAGGGCGTGAAAATCTGCGCCTGAGAAAAAGATAAAAAACACCGGCAAGCAATGCAAAGCATATTACAGATGGAAGCTTGTAATAGACCACAGAGTGGAAAGAAACTCGGTCAAAACCCACCAATCTGTATATGACCGACAAAAAGGAGAGGGTATCCCCAAACATATGTGACCCGATCAGCGCGAAGGTCTTCTGGGAGATACGATGGGTGCATGAGTGCATTGAGCGTTGTCTGTTGATCGAGAGTACCATCAGCTATGGCAATCCCCTCTGAAATATACGCGGCAAAGTCATCGCCCCAATAACATGTATTGTCGAGATGAAAAATGCCCAGTGTTCCGACAAGAAGAATCAGCAGTACAACGACGATATAGTCTAAGCGAATGATGTCATCTTGGGTTTGCTTCATACTGGCGTTACTCCCCTTTATGTCGGTGTATGGAATATTGGGATGCTATGCGGCATGAGTTTCAACTGACCTTTTTATACAGTGTAAATTCGGTATTGGAAAACACTTGCGTGAACCTCGCGCGCCATTCGGTGGTGAGCTGTTCCTCGCCGACATCCGCGCAGCAAAGGAGATAGTCGACCTCATCCAAGGTGTGCCCGTTTATGCCGACGCGGACAGAGAGCCGCTCGGTGTTCAGATACAGCGCCCGCGGCTTGATGAAGCCGATAACGCAGTCTGGCGATGTGTTGTCAGAAATGTAATTATATGTTTCTATCGCACACGGATTATAAGTGTATGTATTATAGAAATCCTGGGGTCCGCTGGGGACGATGATTTCAGAATTATGGCGAGTAGCAAATGCCTTTTATGGCGGAGACAAACGTCAGACTGCATATAATCACTGCGAGAGTTGTCAAAATCCTGCCACCGAGCCGTCTGCCGCGACCCTTGAGTAGTGCTAGTATCAACTGACCGCCCCGCTTGAGCGCGCACCCAAAGTAGAGCGGGATGAGCATGATCACAGGATAGATATAACGTATACCCTGATTGTACGGCAGCATGCACACGACAATCAGATATACCACGGCAAAGAGCGTCAGATAGAGATTGTGCTTGATGCCGTCGGTGATGATTCCGACCAGAGTGATCAGCAGCACGGCAGAAACGCACACCCAGTCAAACGCGGCGCATAACATGCGTATCACACCGTAGGTGTCTGCGCCGGTGCTGGTGAGCAGTGGGAGATATGTATTTAACCGATTTGTTATGATGTCGTCAAATACCAACGTCAGCCACGATCGGAGATCGTAATAATAACTCAACAAGTTGTCCCAGATGGAGAAAAGTGTGAACCCGTTAATGTCGCTCGTGTTTGACGTTGCCGGTGCGAGGATGGCCTCAGATATGACTTTCAGCAGCAGAAAGCATATGTACGGCAAAAGCAGAAGAAGTACGCTCTTTCCGTCAAGCTCCCGGCGGCGCTTGACATAGTATATCACTGTCGCCAGAGCGCAGGCGAAAAGAATACTTATGCCATTCAGCCGCGTTTCATATGTGAACCATAGTGCCGCACCCAAAAAGAATGCCGTATATCAAAGCGGTTTTGATCGAGCCGCGCTTGGAATGCGCGTCAAGGAACACTTCTACCAGATACAGCGAAAGCACGGCGAAGAAGAGAAACACCACGTCGCTATATAGCGAGTTGATAGAAACCCGCAGCTCGTAGCAGGAGCAGAAGAGAAATGACAGCGTGAACGATAGCGCCCGACCCATCCTCCGACGCAGAAAAAGATACAGCACACCAGCCATAAGCGCAAGCGCGATCGCGGCCGGGAGCTTGTAGTATATGATGGAGGTAAAGCCGACCCGGTCAAACCCGACAACGGAGTAAACCAGCGCCAGAAGCAGCGGATACCCCCAGACGTAGACGAGCGAACCATTCATCGCTTCAGCGGAAGTAGAGTCGGGCATGGGCACATTGAGCTTTACCTGTTCGTCAAAATACCCGTCGGCAATGGATATACCCTCGGAGATATATGCGGAGGAGTCATCGCCCCAGTAGCAGTTGTTGTCGAGACTGAACACGTTAATGAACAGTATAGATATAACAATGACAGCGAACAGTATATGATCTGCCTTCACCCGATGCACCGGCCACACCTCACTAAAAGCTAACTTGACACGAAATTATAGCAAGAAATACGAAATTTGCCGGCGCGATTCGAACGCGCGACCTTCCGCTTAGGAGGCGGACGCTCTATCCTGCTGAGCTACGGAAGCAAATTACAAGCCTGTATATTCTAACGCAGATTTGTCTGCGTGTCAAGCATACTTAACGCTGATCATCACTGCCGCAAGAGGGGAAAACCATGCTCAAACTAAAAGTATCAAAAAAGACTACATGGCGGGGGACTCTGTTGTCCACGCGCTCAAGGGCATAGACCTTGAGTTCAGGGAGAACGAATTTGTCGCCATCCTCGGCCATTCGGGCTGCGGCAAGACGACGCTGCTCAACATCATCGGCGGGTTGGATCAGTATACCTCCGGCGACTTGATAATCAACGGCAAGTCTACCAAGAAATTTACCGACGGCGATTGGGACACCTACCGCAACCACTCCATCGGCTTTGTTTTTCAGTCGTATAACCTCATCCCGCACCAGACCGTGCTCTCGAACGTGGAGCTTGCGCTGACGCTGTCGGGCGTCGCCCCGGCGGAGCGCAAGGCGCGGGCTATCGACGCGCTGAAAAAGGTCGGTCTGGGCGACCAGATATATAAAAAGCCCAACCAGATGTCCGGCGGACAGATGCAGCGCGTTGCCATCGCGCGCGCCCTCGTCAACGACCCGGATATACTCCTCGCCGACGAGCCCACCGGCGCGCTCGACTCTGATACCTCCGTGCAGATCATGAACATCCTCAAGGAGATATCCGCCGACAAGCTCATCATCATGGTCACGCACAACCCCGACCTTGCCGAGGCTTACGCCAGCCGCATCATCCGCCTCAAGGACGGTCTCATCGTCGGCGACAGCGAGCCGTATGATTCCGGCGTGGAGGAACGGGCGCAGCCCGACGGCAAGCGGCAGAAGACTTCCATGAGCTTTTTTCACGGCGCTTGCCCTCTCGACAAATAACCTCCTGACCAAAAAGGCGCGCACCATCCTCACGGCGTTTGCCGGCAGCATCGGCATTATCGGCATCGCCCTCATCATGTCGCTTTCAAACGGCATACAGAATTACATCGACAAGGTGCAGGAGGACACGCTTTCCAGCTATCCGATAACCATTGAGGCGGAGAGCTATGACATGACGAGCATGATGACCTCGCTCATGGGCGTGCACGCGGACGCGGATGAAAACAAGCACGACAATGACGCCGTCTATTCCAGCACCATACTCTATGACATGATGAACTCGATGATCTCCGCGGATAAGGAGGTCAACAACCTCAAGCCGTTCAAGGAGTTTCTTGAGACAGACGCGGACGTGCAGCAGTATATCAGCTCCGTCATGTACTCATATGACCTCGACATGAATCTCTACGCCCGCGACGTGGACGACAACATCGTCAAGACCGATATTATCGAACTCATGCAGAACGCGATGAGCGCGACCTTCGGCGGCGATTACAGCTCGTATTTCTCCACCTTCGGCTCGTACTACTCCATGGCGGACGCATGGCAGGAAATGCTGCCCGGCGAGAACGGGGAGCTTGTCAATCCGCTGCTCAAGCAGCAGTATGACCTCATCTACGGCCACTGGCCGGAAAAGTATGACGAGGTCGTGCTGACGGTGAACGCGAATAACGAGGTGTCAGACCTCGTGCTTTACGCGCTCGGCCTCAAGTCCAACAGCAGCCTTGCCGACGATATGCAGACCTTCATCGACCAGGAAAACCTCAATACCGAGCTTGAGAGCTGGAGCTATGAGGACATTTGCAGCCGCTATGTCCGCTATATTTACCCTGCCGATCAGTACAGCTACGACGAGGAGACAGGGAGTATATCAATCTCGCGGATGAAGACCTCGGTCTCAGAACGCTCTACAATAACGGCATGGACGTCAGAATCGTCGGTATAATCCGTCAGAATGAGGACGCGGTCTCCGGCATGATAAGCGGCTCTATCGGGTATACCCACGCGCTGGTGGAGCATGTCGTCAATGAGGCGGCGACAAAGGACCTCGTCAAGCGCCAGCTTGAAGACCCCGCGCACGACGTGTTCAACGGACTGCCGTTCCTTGATGATGACGACGAGGCGTTCTCCAACGCACGCAAGACCGAGGCGGCGAAGGAATACCTCGCCGATGCCACGGATGAGGAGCTTGCCGACGTGTATGTCGATTATATGAGCGTCCCCGAGGACAGCTATGTCCAGGAGAAGATCGACGAGCAGATGGACGGCATGACCCGCACCGACATAGAGGACATGGTGCTCGACAGCTACCCGGAGTATTCCTCCATGCTCAGCAAGATGGACGACGATACGCTCTTTGACTATGTCGAGCAGATGATGGCGCAGCAGATAAAGGAGATATATGCCTCGCAGATGGAGGCGCTTTACCGCAACCTCTCCGACAGCAAGCTCGCGCATGAGTTCAGTCTACTCGCGCTTGAGGATGATGACTATCTCTGGATATACAATAACGCCATGCCGCCCGTGTATTCGGATTCCAGCTATAAGGATAACCTCAAGAAGCTTGGCTATGTCGATCTCGACAGCCCCAGCACCATTAATATCTATGTCTCCACGTTTGAGGACAAGGACGCCATCGCGGACGCGATAGACCGCTATAACGCCTCCGTCTCCGAGGACGATGAGATAACGTATACCGATGTTGTGGCGCTGTTGATGAGTTCCATCACCACTATTATAAACGTTATCAGCTATGTGCTCATCGCGTTTGTGGCGATCTCGCTTGTGGTGTCGTCCATCATGATCGGCATCATCACGTATATAAGCGTGCTCGAGCGCACCAAGGAGATCGGTATACTCCGTGCTATCGGCGCGTCGAAGAAGGACGTGTCGCGCGTGTTCAATGCCGAGACGTTCATCATCGGGCTCACGGCGGGACTTATCGGCATTCTCATGACGATGCTGCTGAATATCCCGATAAACATCATCGTGCACGATCTGACCGGCATAATGTCCCTCAAGTCGGAGCTCCCGTGGGTGGGCGGCGTGATACTCGTCGTCATCAGCGTCGTGCTCACGTTCTTCGCCGGACTTATCCCGTCCAGCCTCGCGGCAAAGAAAGACCCCGTCGAGGCACTCAGGACGGAGTAAAGGAATTATGTAAACAGCTACACCTTGGCTTTCAATAGGAGGAAGCCAAGGTGTAGTGCGCATAGCCACAAGGGTTGACGGTGAATAGTTTACTTGGTGTACTTTGAACTAAATGGAGGTGCAACTTGAAAACCGTAGAGGAATATATGGCGAAAGGCTTTGACCGTGCCGCGGCGGAGTATTTTGCTTCCGGGAGGCGCAAAATCGTTGCAGTGAAGCCGAACGATGATTTTACACTTCTGCTGACCTTTGACAACGGAGAGCGGAGGATGTACGATTGCGGTCCGCTGCTCAAGCCCGGAACGGTGTTTGCGCCGTTTGCGGATATAACAAATTTTCGCCGAGTGTATCTCGACGATGACAATTGCGCCGCATGGGACGTTGACCCGACGCTCGACAGCACTGTACATTGGAATAACAAGGTGGATATTTCATCCGATAGCTGCTATCTTGACAGCCGTCCCATTGTATAATGTTATTATAGAAGTAATCATCCCCGGCACCCGCCGGGGAATGAAGTGTTTTTCGGATGGGAAGCAGTTACCTCGCGATTGCCAAGAGGTTCAAGTTAGAAGCTGTCTACTATATCTGCACTGTTTCCATATCTATTTACCTGCCAGAATGCATCCAAATCATTTGCAACATAGTTTGTTGTTACGAGATACTGAAATCCGGTGCAATCAACTTTAATTTGATAGTATCTAGTATAAGGGAACCGCTCTAAGTTAAAAGTGACCCTCAGCGGGTTCATAATAAACAGCGATGGGAGAAAAATATAGAGAAGTAGAGCTGTTTGATAGTGTGGTGATAGAAACCTGCGTGCTTTGAATTACACCACAGTTGCCGCGATATTCATTAGTATGGTAATATTCTGCTGTTGCTGTATAATTCAGCAAATCCACATCTGATATTCGCATATATACAGTTCCACTGTTCATATCTGAACATTTTATAGATTTGTTTAAATACCAGTCAGTTATGTTGTACCCTGATGATGTATCAAAATTATATAGCTCCCACTGCCCAGACCTGCTATTAAAGCTATAATATGCGTATGCGCTGCCGGAATAAGCGCAAGTTTGACTTTCCCCAGTATAGTTTATGTAATAGTATATATCTGCACCTACGGATGAATCAGAACTATCGGATGGAGTCGCTGTTACCTCATTATAAGGCATGTCGATTCCTTCTAGATAGCTGTACATCAGATTCAGTGGTGCGTTCGGGTCGTTCTCCGCGGCGACATATCCATACTTGGGCAGCAATTCATAATCGTTATACTCATAAACGTTGTTTAATACCCATCCGCCCTTGTCATAGTATACGAGGTCGAGTGTATAGTACACGGTTGCGGAATAGTCGGCGTTATCAAGGGAAAGCTTGCATTTCACCGTACTTTGCTTGTCGTTGTCCTGCTGAAGCTCTATGTTGATGTTTTCAATATTGAAAACTATCGGATCGCCGTAGTAATTCGTATGGGCGTTGGACAACACATTAAGATTATTGCTTTGAATAATGTCTTTTACAACTTTCTCGGAAGGGGATTTTGCGCCGCAGGCGGTCAACAGGCATATTGCGATGATAAATACCGCTATTATTACAGATCGTTTCCTCATATTTATCTCCCATTATTGTTTTTTGGTTTTGGATAAAAGCATTGATCACGCCAGCCACTTATAATCGACCCAGCCGTTTTGATTGTTGTAGCTTATCCATGCCCATGTGATACCGTTGTACTGCTGTGTTGTTGTTCCGTAGACGTAGACGCTCGTCCCATTTTTTATTGTGCAGATTTTCGAGGACTTCTGCGTGTTCACATCAGAACGGAAAGTAAGTGTGGAGCCGCGTCCTACATTTACTGTCATCCAGCATTCATTGCTGTTGATGGGATAAGGGGCGTCGGAAGAGGAGGAAGAGCTTGACTGCGGATAGCCTATGTCAAAGCTTGAGCTTATATTGACTGTTTTTCGGAGGAATCCTCCGCATACAGCACATATGTATAGCTCCCGCTGCCGAGCGAGCCGAATTTGAAGCTGTTGTTCAGTCCATCAGTTTTCACATTATACTCATAGGTGCTTGTGTCCGCTGAGTAGTTCATCACATTCTGACCGCTTGAGTTGTTGACGTAGGCATACACCCACGTTATCGGGTAGTTCGAGGATATTATGCCTCGCAGACCGTAATTGCCGAGGCTGTCGTAATGCCCGGACGGGTAGTCAGCGGAAGATATATTCAGCGTGGACTCCTGCACAGGCGTCGGAGTGGGGTCCGGCGTGGGAACGGGTGTGGGTACAGGTGTAGGCACAGGCGTAGGTGCGGGAGTGGGCGCTGGTGTATACGCCGGTGACGGCGTGAGACCGGGAGCGGGCTCATATGCGGGCAGCAATGCCGTGGTTGGAGCTGGCGCAGGTGTTGGTGCAGATGTGGGCGCAGGGGTAGGGGTGTAATTGACAGAATTGCCAACAGTAAACGGAACGCTCAGTATTATTGCTTTGCTTGCCTGCGAGCCGTTGAGCGCGACAGCTGTTATTTCGTATGTGTAGTTATCTGCCGGAAGTGTACCGAATTTGAGATCGTTGTTTATAGTATTCTTTATATTGAGACTTGTGCTGTTTGGCTGATATTTGGAGCGCTGAATGGCTTGCCCGCTGGAATTGTAGATTTCACCGCATACTGACACTAACCTGCCCTTATCAGTAGAGACGATGCCTCGCAGACCGCAGTTTTTGCCTATTTCCATATTGGACGGAGCGGTAACGTCACTGATTGAAATGTTGGGGTTATCGCTGTTTATTACACAGCGGTCATAGCATATCCAGTCTCCGGCATCGGTCTTGAACCAGAGGTTCATATAGTCGTTTACTGTGTAGTCAGTCACGGTGACAGTTGTCCCGGCGGGAATCGTGCGCAGTGTCTGGCTTGCGCCGATAGGTTCGGGTTTGGCGTCGGCGTAGTCAGCAAGGGTGACGGGAAAAGAGGGTTCAGCACGTGTAGCTGCTGTGGAATAGCAGGGGACAATATTGACTGACGAGTACTTTGAATACTTGATGACGTGCTTAGACACAGCACAGTTATACGAGCCAGTGTAATTGCAGTCTAAAACATATACGCCGGAGGAATCACAGCTTATAAAAATTGCGCCATGATGATTATCTAGCGAAAGATAGTCGCCAATTCTGGCATTTTCGGAAAGAAAAACTTTCATCAAAACTTCCCTTCTTTATATCAGATTTGTTTCTCCTGACTCGGGGATCATTTTCATCATGGAGTATGTACCATGCGGCAAAACGCGCAAACCCGTAACATGATTTGACGGTGCCGGAAAGAGAAAGTTTTTTTCATCTACATTGCCAAAACTCTCGATGAACCATTCAGATTTGATAATGTTTTGGAGTGTGCAGTTTTTGCAACCGTGTCCTGACTTTTTAGTACCACACCCCGTTCCGTGATCGACGTTAAAATAACCACCGTTTTCAGAGATGATATTGTATAATTCATCTATTCGCTGGCTAATCTCTTCGTCTGTAATCACGTTGCTGTCCGCCGCTGCTGTTGTCTGCAACACAGGAAACAGTGCAAACAGCATACATACTGTGAGCAATGAGCATAAGAATCTTCTTTTCATGACATTTTACCTCCTAAGTTATAGTTTGTATTTTAAACAAAAAAAGTGCGTGGTCCACAAACAGAACCACGCACGAAAAACGCAACTCCGTTTGTTGCCACACAAACTTACGGCTTATCACAGGGATAGCGAAGTGGAGAATGCGTTTTTGCCGAAGCAAAAACCATCCCCGCAATAAACCCATATTAAGTTTGTGTGGCAAACTTAGGATAGCACAGCCGGAATAAAAAATCAATGCTTTTTCGAGCCTAATTTGCATTAAACAAAAATATTCCCAGAGTTTAAAACTCCGGGAATGCCATATTTCATTTTCGTATTTTCACTTCCTCGCCACGCCGGTGCGGCGGGCGGCATCGGCGACAGCGGAGGCGACGGTCTTCACCACGCGCTCGTCGAACGGCTGCGGGATGACGTATTCCGCCGTCAGCTCCTCCGGGGCGATGAGCCCTGCTATCGCCTTGGCGGCGGCCATCTTCATCTCCTCGTTTATGTCGCTCGCGCGCACATCGAACGCGCCGCGGAATATGCCGGGGAAGGCGAGGACGTTGTTTATCTGGTTGGGATAATCACTGCGCCCCGTGCACACGACGGCCGCGCCCGCCGCGCGTGCTTCCTCCGGGAATATCTCCGGCGTGGGGTTGGCGCAGGCGAATATCACCGCATCGCGCGCCATGGTCTTCACCAACTCGCCCGTCAGCACGCCGGGTGCGGACACGCCGATGAACACATCCGCCCCCCGCACAGCGTCCGCGAGCGTGCCCTTGATCCCGCGCGGATTCGTCACTGCCGCCATCTCCGCCTTGACGGCGTTGAGCCCCTCGCGCCCGGCGTATATCGTCCCGCGCCGGTCGCAGAGCGTTATGTCGTCATACCCCGCGCTCAGCAAGAGTCGCGCGATGGAGATCGCCGCCGCGCCCGCGCCGTTTATCACGATGCGCGCCGCGTCCTTCCCGACGACCTTCAGCGCGTTCGTAAGGCCTGCCAGCACAATGACCGCGGTGCCGTGCTGGTCGTCGTGGAACATGGGGATGTCGCACAGCTCCTTGAGCCGCCGCTCTATCTCAAAGCAGCGGGGCGCGGCGATATCCTCAAGGTTGATCCCGCCGAACGAGCCGGACATGTTGTACACCGTCGCACAAATTCATCCACATCCTGCGTCTTTATGCAGAGCGGGAAAGCGTCCACGCCGCCGAAGCTCTTGAAGAGCACACATTTGCCCTCCATCACGGGCATGCCCGCCTCCGGCCCTATGTTGCCCAGCCCCAGCACGGCGGAGCCGTCGGTTATCACCGCGCACATGTTCCACCGGCGCGTCAGCTCATAGCTCAGCTCCGGGTTCTTCTGTATCTCAAGGCACGGCTGCGCCACGCCCGGCGTATACGCCAGCGACAGCTCCTCGCGCGTCGTCACGGGGACGCGGCTGATGACCTCTATCTTGCCCGCGCGCTCGCGGTGCAGCTTCAACGATTCAGCGGAATAGTCCATAATGCATCTCCTTTATATCATTTCCTCCGGGTGGAACACCCGGTCGAACTCCTCTCCCGACAGCAGCCCCAGCTCGACGCAGGCTTCTCTCAGGGAGATATTTTTCTCATATGCGAGCTTCGCCGTCCGCGCGGCGTTTTCGTACCCGATGTACGGGTTGAGCGCCGTGACGAGCATGAGCGAGCGGTGCAGATTCTCCGCCATCTTCGCGCGGTCGGCGCGGATACCGGCGGCACAGCGCGCGTCGAACGAGAGAATGGACTCGCTCAGCAGCCGCACAGATTGCAGATAGTTATAAATGCACACCGGCATGAACACGTTCAGCTCAAAATTCCCTTGGGACGCGGCGAACGCGACGGCGGCGTCGTTGCCCATAACCTGCACCGCCACCATCGTCACCGCCTCGCACTGCGTGGGGTTGACCTTGCCCGGCATGATGGACGAGCCCGGCTCGTTCGCGGGTATCGTGATCTCGCCCAGCCCGTCGCGGGGACCCGAGGCGAGCCAGCGCACGTCGTTTGCGATCTTCATCATGTCGCACGCGAGCGCCTTCACCGCCCCGTGCGAGAACACCAGCTCGTCCTTTGAGGTCAGTGCGTGGAACTTGTTCGGCGCAGTGATGAATTCATGTTCCGTGAGCGCTGCGATCTCCGCCGCGACGGCGCTGTCGAAGCCCTTGGGCGCGTTCAGCCCCGTGCCGACCGCCGTGCCGCCGAGGGCAAGCTCCCTCAGCGGGGCGAGAGACAACGTCAGAAGCTCGCGGTCGCGCTCAAGACTTGCGCGCCAGCCGGATATTTCCTGACTGAACGCGATGGGCGTCGCGTCCTGAAGATGCGTCCGCCCGGATTTCACGACGCCGCGGTTCTCCTCCTCAAGCCGGAGGAAGGTTGCAATGAGCGCGTCTATCGCGGGCAGGAGCGTTTCCTCCACCGCGAGCACCGCGGCGATGTGCATGGCCGTGGGGAACGTGTCGTTGGAGGACTGCGACATGTTCACATCGTCATTCGGATGCAGCAGCCGCACGCCCGCGCGGGCGTTGCCGTAGTTCGCGATGACCTCGTTTGCGTTCATGTTCGTCTGCGTGCCGGAGCCGGTCTGCCACACGACGAGCGGGAAATGCGCGTTCAGCCGCCCGGATATGACCTCGTCGCACGCCTCCGTGATCGCGGCGAGCTTGTCCGCCGTCATCTTTTCCGGGCGCAGTGCGGCATTGGCGCGCGCCGCCGCCTTCTTGAGAATGCCGAACGCATGGATGATCTCCTCCGGCATCGTCTCATGCCCCAGACCGATGGGGAAGTTTTCATGACTGCGCTGCGTCTGCGCACCCCAGTACCTGTCCGCCGGGACCTTCACCGTCCCCATTGAATCGTGCTCTATCCTGTATTCCATGGCGTCCGCCTCTCTCCGAAAAAATATATTTAGATTTTATCACAACTTTCCGGTTTTTCAACAAAAACGCGCTTGACATCTGCGCTTTGTGCAAATAAACTCTAATTATAATAGTAAAGAACGGGCGCGCCGCGATGCGCGCAGGGTGGATCATGGCAAAGAAGAACGCAAAAGACGAAAAGAAGCTCAGTTACAGTCAGGAGCTCAAGCTCCTGCGCGATGAGGGACCGCAGAGGCTGTACCTGCTGTACGGGCCGGAGGATTACCTGCGCGAGCAGTTTCTGCTCGCGCTGAAAAAGCTGTGTCTGCCGGAGGGCGAGGACGATTTCAGCTACAAGCGCCTCGACGGGCCGGAGCTGGACGTGAACGCGCTCGCCGGGGCAATCGATGCCGTGCCGTTCATGACGGAGCGCAGCTTTGTGGAGCTGCGCGGCGTGGACATCAACAAGGTCAAGGACGCGGACGCGGCGGCAAAGATCCTGACGGACATCCCGGATTACTGCACCGTTGCCTTTGTGCAGAGCGCGCAGTATGAGCCGGACGGGCGGCTCAAGCTCATCAAGGCGATACGTGCCAACGGGCACGATATGAAGTTCACCCAGCAGTCGCAGGGGCAGCTTGTGGACTGGATAACGCGGCGCTTTGCCGCCGCGGGGAAGAGCGCGGACATGGATGCGGTGCAGAGCCTCATCTTCATCAGCGGCGACCTCATGAGCCGCCTTATCCCGGAGATAGAAGGTCGCGGCATACGCCAAGGGCGAGCGCGTCACGGTCGACGATGTGGAAGCCGTGGCGAACCACATCCCGGAGGCGGTCGTGTTCAGCCTGTCCGACCATATCGCCGCGCGCCGGTACGAGAGCGCCGCGCAGACGCTTGCGGAGCTTCTGGCGGACAAGAATAACGAGCCTATCATGCTCCTTGCGCTTCTCGGCGCGCAGATGCGCAAGCTCTACGCCGCACGGCTGGCGCAGGAGGGCGGTCTGGGCATGAAGTATATCATGGACACGTGCAATATAAAGTACGAGTTTCTTGCCAAAAATCTCGCCGCGTCCGCCCGCGGCTTCACGCTGCCGCAGCTTAGGCGCGCGGTGGAGCTGTGCGCCGAGGCGGATTACATGATGAAAAGCAGCTCACAGGACGATGATGAACTGCTCAAAGAGGTCGTGATGCGTATAGCGTCGGGTGAAGAGGATGCTTAGTGTGAAAGAGGTCATAGTCGTCGAGGGCGGTATGACAAAAATACGCTCAGCCAGATCGTCGACGCGGTCATCATCGAGACCTCCGGCTTTGGCATATTCAACGACGCGCAGAAGCAGAAGCTTCTGCGCCGTCTTGCGGCGGAGCGCGGGCTCGTCGTGCTGACGGATTCGGACGGCGCGGGCTTTGTTATCCGTAACTTCATAAAGGGCTGCGTCGACCCCGCGCTCGTCAAACACGCCTACATCCCGGACGTTGCAGGAAAAGAGCGGCGCAAAAGCGCGCCGTCGAAGGAGGGCAAGCTCGGCGTGGAGGGGATGCGCCCGGAGGTACTGCTGGACGCGCTTCGCCGCGCTGGGGCGACAATCGGCGGCGAGGCGGCAGAGCCGCACGCGGCGCGCATAACCAAGGCGGATATGTACAAGCGCGGACTCAGCGGGGGACAGGGGAGCCGTGAGCGCCGCGCGGCGCTCATCCGCGCGCTCGACCTGCCGGAAAAGCTCAGCGCGGACGCACTGCTCGACGTGCTCAATGCCATCATGACACGTGAGGATTTCTACGCGATGGACTTGGATTGAGTTTACGTAATTTTAATAATTATAATATTACGTAAACTATATTAAGTCGATTATAATATGTTATCTATATTATGCAGCTTATATTATGGTAATTATTTTATGTATATAATGTTATGTCTGCAATATTACGTAGATGATATTATGTAAATCAAAATATGAAAACTAGATTAAGTTAATATAATTATCAATCACGAATTATGTTAACTCGCTACATCCTCAATGAACACCGAGAACAGCACAACTATCAGCAGTATCGCCTGTGCCGTCTCGTTGAGCGACATTGCGGTGAAGTAGAGCGCGTGCCGGTCAAAGCTGCACCCGTCCCATTCCACCAGCAGCATGAACGCGCAGAAGAGCAGTAGCGCGCACAGCTGCAAGCCGCGTTTGAATATGTACCATGCCTCCGGACACATCGCGAGCATCCGGGCGATAATTCTTTTCAGCTTCATTTTCAGCCTTCCTTTGCGCAGAGGTAATATTTTATTACATTTTACAGCGTGCCGTGCCGCGCGGCAAGGAACAGATGCTGGATGGTGCAAGTTGGATTTTCGGCTTGCCGTGTATGACATATTGTGTTATAATGCAATAAAATTTTGCGTTTTCAGGCGTGCGCCGGATAAAGGGTGTGTTGACTTGATAAAGAGAAATCAGTCTTTTTTTAATATCGTGAATATGCTGCTGGACATTATGGTGGTCATTGTGTCCTATATCCTCGCGTCGTACTTCTGGCTTATCGCCGTTGTGCACAATGTGAACAACATGGCGCTGTGGCAGAGGGGGAACATCATGCTCGTCGCGCTCGTGTATGCGCTGGGGCTGTGGCTCTTCCTCGCCTTGCTGGGGTTTTATAACTCCACCCGGCTCAAGCGTCTGCGCGAGAAGGTGCGCCTCATTGTCACGTCCAACACCGGCGCCATCGTCATTGCCACGGGCGTGCTCTATCTCCTGCGTTTGCAGGACTTCTCGCGCGGCGTGCTGGGGTGCTTTTATGTTATCAGCACCTTCGCCCTCTGCCTCAAGTACATCCTCATGCGCCGCATCTCCAATGCCATGCGCGCCGGGGGGCGCAACCTCAAGCACGTCCTCATCATCGGCAGCGGGCATCTCGCCCGGCAGTATGCCGACGATATACACGCCGATGCGAATCTCGGCTACAACATCATCGGTTACGCCGGTGAGCAGGGGAAGGGTTCGACGCCGCGCCGCTGTGCTCCATCGACGGGATGGATGAATATCTGCACACGTGCACTCTGGACGAGGCGGTCATCGCGCTGGACGCGGACGAGGTCTCACGCATATGGGGCGTGATCTCCGACTGCGAGAAGAACGGCGTGCGTTACAGCGTCATTCCGTTTTATAACGACGTCCTCTCCGCAAACCCGCAGATCGACGTTATCGGGCGCAGCAAGCTGATGCGCCTGCGCACGAACGCGCAGGACAACGTCGGTCTCGCGTTCGTCAAGCGCCTTTTCGATATCCTCGCCAGCGGGCTGGGAATGATCGTGCTCTCGCCGCTGCTGCTAGTGCTCGCGATAGGGGTCAAGCTCTCCAGCCCCGGCCCTATCCTCTTCCGGCAGGAGCGTGTGGGCTATAACCGCCGCTCGTTCATGATGCTCAAGTTCCGCAGCATGCGCGTCAATGCCGAGGAGAACACCGCGTGGACGAAGGACAGCGACCCGCGCAAAACGAAGTTCGGCAGCTTCATCCGCAAGTTCAGTCTGGACGAGCTGCCCCAGCTGTGGAACGTCTTTGTCGGCGATATGAGCCTTGTCGGTCCGCGGCCGGAGCTGCCGTATTTTGTGGAGCAGTTCCGCGAGACGATACCGCTTTACATGGTCAAGCATCAGGTGCGCCCCGGCATAACTGGCTGGGCACAGGTCAACGGTTACCGCGGTGACACGAGCATCGAAAAACGCATCGAGTACGACATATGGTACATAGACAACTGGTCGCCCCTGCTGGATCTGAAGATACTCTTCATGACCGCCTTCGGCGGCATGATGAACACGGAAAAGCTCGCCGCCGACAAGGAAAAGGTGAACGTGTAAAAATCAATACAGAGTATAGCTCCGCCGCCGCCCGTCTGCATTTTTTCGCAGACGGGCGGCGTTCACATATCCTTAACCGGTTTTTTCAGCTTCGTTTCAGCCTCCGCGTTTAAAATACGGAAAGTTTATTGAATGCAAGGAGGTCAAGCATGATAAAGGTTGAGCATTTGACAAAATGCTACGGTGAATTGGTCGCGGTGAACGATCTGTCGTTCGAGCTTGACGAGGGGCATGTTTACGGCTTCCTCGGACCGAACGGCGCGGGCAAATCCACAACGATGAACATCATGACCAGCTGCCTCGCCCCGACGGAGGGCAGCGTCACCATTGACGGGCATGACATTCTCGAAGAGCCGGAGACGGCGAAGCGCCTCATCGGCTACCTGCCGGAGCAGCCGCCGCTCTATATGAGCGAGACACCGCTGGAATACCTCGCCTTCGTGGGCGAGGCAAAGGGACTGCGCGGCGCGGAGCTGACCGCGCAGATCGCGGACGCGGTGGAGCGCACGGGGATAGACAGCGTGAAAAACCGCATCATTTCCACGCTCTCAAGGGCTACCGCCAGCGCGTCGGCATTGCGCAGGCGCTCATAGGCAATCCGCGCGTCATCATCCTCGATGAGCCGACGGTGGGGCTCGACCCCATCCAGATCGTCGAGATACGCCGCCTCATCCGCGACCTTGGGCGCACGCACCTTGTCATTTTCTCCTCGCACATCCTCTCGGAGGTGCAGGCGATATGCGAAAGGGTGCTCATCATCTCCCGCGGGAAGCTCGTCGCGTACATGGACGCAAAGCAGCCCGATCTTGAGGATAAGTTCATCGAGCTTGCCCGCGGCGAGCTCACGGGAGAAAGCGAGGTGACGGACAAATGACGGCTGTTTTGAAGCATGAGCTGAGAGGGTACGCCCACTCGCTCTCGTCGTATCTGTTCTGCGCGTTTCTGCTGCTGTTTGTGGGCGTGGGCGCGCTTTTGTATAATATCCAGTCCGCCGTGGCGAACTTTGAATACGTGCTGGAGTTCGTCTGCATCGGGCTGACTGTCATTATCCCCGTGCTGACGATGCGCGTCATCGCGGAGGAGCGCCGCGCCCGGACGGATCAGCTTTTGTATTCGCTCCCGCTCACCACGGCGCAGATCGTCGCGGGCAAGTACCTTGCGCTGCTCGTGGTCTACCTTGTGCCGCTGTGCGTCGTCGCGCTCTATCCGCTCATCTTTGCGCAGTACGGCGATGTGTATTTGCTCACGGCGTATGGCTCGCTCTTCGCGTTCTTCATCATGGGCGCGGCGATGATCGCCGTGGGGATGTTCATCTCCTCCCTCACGGACAGTCAGGGCTTTGCCGCCGGTATCGCCATTGTGGTTTTCGCGTTCAATTACTTTTCCGTCACCCTTGCCGAGAATATCTCCGCCACGGCGTTCGGCGCGGCGCTCGCCCTTGGGGTGCTCGCGGTGCTGCTGGGGTACGGCGTTTACCGCCTGACGAAAAACGGGCTCATCGCTTACGGCGTCGCCCTCGCCGCGATGGCGGCGACCGTTGCCGCCATGTTCACCGACGACGGCGCGCTGACCTCGCTTTTGCCGACGCTGATGGAAAAGCTGTCGCTCTTCTCGCGCTTCACGTCGTTCGTCAACGGCGTGTTCGACGTCACGGCCATTGTGTTCTGACTCTCTGTCGCGGCGTTTTTTCCTCTTCCTCACCGTGCAGTCGCTTGAAAAACGGAGGTACAGCTGATGAAAAGCCCGATTTCCGCGCCCTGCTCGGCGCGCCCACCGCGCGCGAGCGCATCGCCGCCCGCGGCGGCACATATACCCTCGCCCCTCTCCGCGCTCGTTCTGGCGATATTGATCGCCGTGAACGTCCTCTTCTCCGTGCTGCCGCGCTCGCTCACGCTCGCGCTGGATAATGCGCGCTTCCCGGAGGTCAGTATCGCGCTCTACCGCGCCGACGGCAGCCGCTGCCTCGCCGCGGCGGACGGCGTGACCGTGGGCTACGTCCCGCGCAGCGAGGTCGTCGACCTTATAGAGGCGGTCAACGCTATCGTCCTCGGGTCGCCGGAGGAGAGCGGGAGCGGCTGACGCAAAAAGCAATTTAAACTGGAAAACCGGAGCACTGCGGAAATTGTCCGCGGTGTTCCGGTTTTGTGCTTTTTGCGCAGAAAAACGGGATTTACGTATTGAATACGGTGCATATCGGGTGAATGCTTTTCGCAGTTGTGTACAACTGCGAAAAAACTTGAGAATACTAATGAATAAACGCCCCATATAATAGGGATTTTGGCTCAAGCTGGGGTTATTTTACCACTCTGTTTTCTGAATTTCAATAGCAATTTAAACAAAAATGGGATTTTTTCCACTGGCATCAAGCCTCCAAATTCCGCGAATTTTCGCAGTTGTACACTTCTGCGAAAATTATCGTGGTATTACCCCTTGTTCCTTTGGGGATAATATAGAATCTTTAAGAAAGGAGAATAATTATGAAAGGAAACAAATTGGTAATTGCGGTCATACTTGCGTTGATAGTATGTCTCGTACTTATCCCGACCTGCGCCTTTGCGGAAGGCGAAGGAGAGGGCGGTGACTCTGTCACGCCTGTGGTAGAGCAGGAAGGACAGCAGCCCGAACAGCCCACCACACCTCCCGTGCCTCCCACAGAGGAAGAGGCCAATCCCAGCGACAATGATGAGGGCAAGAATCTGCCCAAATCTGGCGACAAAGAAGTGACCGAACAGTCCGCTTCCGGCGAAAACGAGCCTAAGGACGATAGTTCTGAAAGCTCCGGCGATGTGAAGGACGAAGCAAAGCCGGAGGGGGACAAAACACCCGGCGAGGAGAACGTTCCGCTTCAGCCCTCAGAGTCGAAGTACACGGTGGAGTTCACCGCGGGCGAAAAGCAGTATGTTCTCGGCGGTGATACGAGCGTCGCTCTTGACGAGATACTTGGTGAGCTTGGCATAAGCGGCACTGTCACCGAGGCGAGCAGCAGCAATGACTCCCTATTCTCCGTTGCGGCGGACGAGAACGGCAAGTGGACTGTCAGCGCGAACAACGCGTTCAGCACCACCCACAGCCTCACCGTTGTTGTCGACGGACAGACCTACGAGATCGTTGTGACTGATGCTAACGTGTGTGTTGTCAAAAATGGCACCAGCGAGGCTGAGTACGGAAAGCTTCAAGAGGCTATCGACAAAGCCAACGACGGAGACACGATAGTGCTCAAGGATAATGTCACCGAGAGTGTTACCATCGACGCCGGCAAGACCATCACCATCGACCTCAACGGCAAGACGCTCACCAATGAAAATGGCAAGCACACCATTATCAACAAGGGTACGCTCACTATTATTGACAGCGTCGGCACCGGCGTGGTGGACAATGTATCACATGGTTGCGGCGCGCTTGTCAATACTGGTACTGCAATCCTTGATGGCGGCACATTTACCCGCAGCAAGGAAAACGGAACAACTTCCGGCGCGAATGGCAACAGCTGGTATGTCATCAAAAATGTAGGCACGATGACCATAAACGAGGGTGTAACTGTCAAGCAGAACGGTCAGTATTCAGCTTGATCACGAATGGTTGGTACAGTGATTCTGATAACACTGAAGGTGCTACACCCAAGAAAGATACGGCTAAGCTGACCATCAATGGCGGTACATTCTCCGGCGGCATCAACACCATCAAGAACGATGACTACGGAATTCTTGAAATCAACAACGGTACGTTCAACAATGTGCAGAACGTTGTTCTTAACTGGAATGTTGCTGAGATCAACGGTGGCACCTTTACGACTGACGGCAAACAGGTAGTATCGAACGGCTACTGCGATGCTAATGCTGATAAGGGCGAACTGACTATCAATGGCGGCACGTTCAACGCTGTGAGCAATGGAAATCTCTTTGGTACCGGCGGTGGTGCAACCAATGATACTGGCACGATAACCATCAACGGTGGTAACTTCAATGGAACTGCCAACAGTGAGAATCAAGCCTACGACGTCATCTACAACAACGGTGTTTTCACTGACAGCAATGTCAAAGACCTTGTTAACAAGGATGATGTCGTTGTCATCAGCGCAAACGGCAAGACTGCTGTTGCCAACAACAAGGATGCCGCGTCCATCAAGGAGATCATTGCCGAGGCAGTGAAGAGTGGTGAGCCTCTTGTTATCGAGAACCTCCCGGAAGAGGCTTCTGTCAGCGCTCCCGAGGGTGTCACCATCATCAACAAGAGCGATTCCACCCTCACCGTCAACGGCGTTGCGGTCAAGCCCGGCGAGAGCTACACTGTTCCCACAACTGCCGCTCCCGCTTTTGCTCCGCTGTCCGCGAAGTACTTTGTCCTTGAGGGCAAGGCTCAGCAGTGGACGGATGGAGACCTTGAGTTCGTTCTCAACTCCAACGCGGTCGTGAAGGTTCTCATTGACGGCGTCGAGGTCGAGTTCATGGTTGCCGAGGACGGCACTGTGACGATAGCCTCCGCAGTCATCGAGGCGCTTGACGCCGGCACGCACGAGATCGAGTTCGTCTTTGCCGACGGCAGCTGCACCACCACCTTCACGAAGTAATTACCCCGGAATATTTATCCCACGCATTTTTACAATTCTGATACATATCAGATGGCGACGATCGGCGCGTCACAGCGCCGTGGCGACAGCACCGCGAACGCAAATTCGCGGTGCTCTTTTTGCGTTCACTTGTGGTTGTCACGCCGTGGAAAATGTGCTAAAATCGCAGAGATAAAAAAGATAAAAAAGGACGCGCGCGCAAATGGTATACGTTGTTTTCGTTCTCATCAGCTTTCTCGCCTCGGTCATCGGCTGCATCTGCGGCATCGGCGGCGGCGTGATAATAAAGCCCGTCATGGACGCTTTTCATATCTATTCCGTCAGTACCGTCAGCTTCATGTCCGGGTGCATCGTGCTGTCCATGACGGCGTACTCCGTCGTGAAGTCCCGCGTCAGCGGCGAATCGACCGTTGAAAAGGGGACAAGCACCTATCTCGCCATCGGCGCGGCGATAGGCGGGCTCGCGGGCAAGCAGCTTTTTGACGCGATAAAGTCCGCCTCCGCGAACGCGGACGCTGTCGGCGCGGTGCAGGCGGCGGCGCTCTTCGCCCTGACGCTCGCAACGGTGGTGTATACGCTCAATAAATCCCGCATACGCACGCACTCTGTCCGCTCTCCGCTCGTGTGCGCCGTTATCGGGCTTGCGCTGGGGCTCATGTCGTCCTTCCTCGGCATCGGCGGCGGTCCCATCAACCTTGTGGTGCTCGGCTTCTTTTTCTCCATGGACAGCAAGACCGCCGCGCAGAACTCGCTCTATGTCATCCTCATCTCCCAGCTTGCCAGCCTCATTTTCGCCTTTGTCACGCGCACCGTTCCGGATTTCCCTGCGGCGCTGCTGGCGGCGACGGTCGTCTGCGGCATCGCGGGCGGCGCGGTTGGGCGGCGGATAAACAAAAGAATCGACAGCGCCGCCGTGGACAAGCTCTTTGTCGGGCTGCTCGCGGTCATTATGTGCGTGTGCGTGTATAATTTTCTGCAATTTCGTGTGTGATAATCAGGAGGGATAGCATGAAAGCTCAGTATGTCTGTTCAAAATGCGGCAGGACCGCGGATGTGGCGACGCGGGCGGAAAGGTGCGCCTGCGGCGGGCTGTGGAAGCTCGACTATGATCTGCCTGCGTTTGACGAAGCGCTCATTGACCGGGACGAGTGGAGCATCTTCCGCTACCGCGCGTTCATGCCGCTTGACGGCGACACGTGGCGGCAGGTGACGCTCGGCGAGGGGATGACCCCCATCGTCCGCTTTGACGACGACCTCCTGCTGAAAATGGATTATTATATGCCCACGCTTTCTTTTAAAGACCGCGGCGCGGCGGTGCTCATCTCGCACTGCAAGGCGATCGGCGTTGATTCCGTTGTGCAGGATTCCAGCGGCAACGCGGGCAACAGCGTCGCCGCCTACTGCGGCCGCGTGGGCATCGACTGCGAGATATTCGTCCCCGAAGGGACGTCCCCCAAGAAGATCGACATGATCCGCGCGCACGGCGCGCGGGTGAACATCGTCCCCGGCACGCGCGATCACTGCGCCGACGTGTGCCGCGCGCGTGTGACCGAGGAGGGGAAGTATTACGCCAACCACGTTTACAATCCTTTCTTCTACGAGGGACAAAGACGTATATCTATGAGGTCTATGAGCAGCTGCACCGCATCCCGGAGAATATTTTCCTCCCCGTCGGCAACGGCACGCTCTTCCTCGGCGCGGTCTTTGCGCTGGAGCATCTTTTTAAAAGCGGCGTGACAGTGAAAATGCCGAACATCATCGCCGTGCAGAGCGAGCACTGCGCGCCCCTCGCCGCCGCGGCGGAGCGCGGACTGCGTGAGCCAGCGGACGTTACGCCCACGCCGACACTCGCCGAGGGCATCGCCATCGGCAGACCCATGCGCGGCGCGGAGATATTGGAGAAGATTTATAAATACGATATGCGGGTCATCACCATCCCGGAGGCGGACATTCTCCCCGCGCGCGCCGAGCTTGCGCGAAAAGGCGTATACTGCGAGCATACCACCGCCGGGAACTACGCGGCGTATAAAAAATACTGCGCCATTTACGGCAGGACGCCGGACAGCCTCATCACCATGTGCGGCGCGGGGCTGAAATCCGACCATTGATAGAATAGGAGTGCGTGCCATGACTGTTGTTATTGCGGTCGATTCGTTCAAGGGTAGCTGCACCGCGCGCGAGGCGGCGGAGTATATGAGCCGCGGCGTGCGCCGCGTGTTCCCCGGTGCGGAGATGATCAAGCTCCCGATAGCCGACGGCGGGGAGGGGACGGTTGAAGCCCTCGTCTCCGCGGCAGGCGGCAGGGAAGTGACGGTGGATACCTTTGACCCACTCGGGCGTCCCATCGCCGCCGCCTACGGCGTGCTGCCGGACGGCACCGCCGTTGTGGAGACTGCCGCCGCCTCCGGGCTGACGCTTATAACGCGCGAGGAGCGCGATGCGCTTCGCGCCTCCACCTACGGCACGGGCGTGCTCATCCGCCATGCGCTCTCTTCCGGCGCGCGGCGCATGATCCTCGGTCTCGGCGGCTCCGCCACCACGGACGGCGGCGCGGGCATTGCCAAGGCGCTCGGCGTCCGCTTTCTCGACAGCGCCGGGCGTGAGCTTCCGCCCGGCGGGGCGGCTCTCGCGGACTTGGCGGAGATAGATATATCCGGTCTCATGCCGGCGGCGCGGGAGTGTGAGTTCATCCTCGCCTGTGATGTGAAGAATAAGCTCTGCGGCGCGGAGGGCGCGGCGTATGTGTTCGCACCGCAGAAGGGCGCGGACGCGCAGCAGGTGCGCGCGCTCGACGCGGCGCTGGCGAATTTCGCCCGCGTGCTGAAAACGCAGTTTGCCTCCGACGCGGCGGAGCGCGAGGGCTCGGGCGCGGCGGGCGGTCTGGGCTGTGTGTTCATGGCGTGGCTGAACTGCGCCATCCGCCCGGGCGTTGACCTTGTGCTTGACACGATCGGCTTTGAAACGCACGTGCGCGCCGCGTCGCTCGTGCTCACGGGCGAGGGACGGCTCGACGCGCAGAGCGCCTACGGCAAGGTGCCGGACGGTGTCGCCCGGCGGGCAAAGAAAGTGAAAAATGTCCCCGTCATCGCCATCGGCGGCTCCATCGGCGACGGCGCGGAGCAGCTTTATTCCTCCGGCGTCGACGCCATGGAGAGCTGCGTCGACCGCATCACGACGCTGGATGATGCCATGGCGAACGCCGCGGCGAATATTGAAGCGGCGGCGGAGCGCGCCATGCGCTTCGTCTCCGCGGGAATGCGGCTGTGAATCAAAATACACGTATATAAAGCTTGAACCCCGGCAATCGTGTTGATTGCCGGGGTTTCATTTTTATATTGTCAGCTCTTTCCCGTCCGTGATGGCGTTGGAGATGATGATCTTGCATATCTCGCTCGTCCCCTCGGCGATGGTCAGCATCTGCGCGTCGCGAAAGCACCGCTCGACCTCAAACGCGCGGGAAAGTCCGTTCGCGCCGTGCACCTGCCGCGCGCTTTTTGTCACCTCGCACGCAAGCTCCGTGCTCATCAGCTTTGCCGCCGCCACGCTTACGGCGCTCTGCGGCACGCGGCGCATGTACTGCTCCGCCGCGGAGTACACCGCGCTCTTTGCCGCGGCGGTCTTTGCGTACATCTCCGCCAGCATGAACGATATGCCCTGATAGGACGACAGATTGCGCCCGTATTTGCCGGTGCTGGTGGAGTACGCCGCGGCAAGCTCAAGCGCGCGCTTGGATATGCCCACGGCGATCGCCGCGACGCCCAGCCGCCCTGTTAGCAGCGTCGGCTTCAGAAGGCGGTAGCCCTCGTCCTCCGTGCCGATGATGCTCTCACCTGGGATGCGGCAGTTTGTGAAGGTCAGCGTCCCGTGCGGGCAGCTGTTCACGCCCAGCAGCGCCCCCATGCTGCCCACGCTCAGCCCCTCTGCCGCGGCGTCTACGTAGAAAAGGCTGATGTTCCGGCTGCGCCTTGTGAGCGACGTGCGCGCCGCGACGATGTACCCGCCCGCGCTGCCCGCGTTCGTTATCCACGACTTCGCCCCGTTGAGCACCCATTCGCCGCCGTCGTAGATGGCGGTCGTGTCTATGCCGAGCACGTCCGACCCGCCGCTCTCCTCGCTTATCGCGTAGCCGAAGAGCGTTTCCAGCACGAAGCCGCGCGTGAGCAGCGCTGCCTTTCCTCCGGCGGCGGAGAGAATGTCGCACGAGAGGTACTGCGGCAGCAGCGCCAGCGCCAGCGACGCCGACCCGCGCGCCAGCTCCTCAAGGATAACGCACAGCTCCACGGCGTTGTAGCGCCCGCCGTCCATCAGCGCCTCCCCGGCAAAGCCCAGCTCGCCGCAGCGCCGCACGAGCGGCAGCGGGAACACCCCGCTGCGGTCGTATTCCGACGCGGCGGGTATGACCTCCCGGTCAACGAACGCCTTCACTTCATTTTTCAGCTTTTCCTGCCGTTCATTCAGTATATACATCGTTTTTCATCCTCACTTGCACAAAAACATGACCACTGCCTTGACGTAGGAGCAGCCTTCGTCGAATATCTCTTCCTCCAGCGTGCAGCTTTGCGCGTCGTGCTTGGCGGCGGTGCTGGAGAGCATCAGGTTTTCACCGCGCTCCACAGGTTTGGAGGAGAAGAACGTCCCGCTTTCCAGTGTGCACCCGCTGCCCAGCAGCTCCTCCGCGTGGCGGTGCGCGGCGGACAGCACTATCGGCAGCGCGAGCGAGGACGGCTCCTCCTCCCCGCGCGGCAGCCGTAGATGGAAGTACCGCCCGTCCGCCGTGCCGGGCGCTTCCGCCGCTTCAAGGAACATCCCGAACCCCATCTGCTCCGGCGCGGCGTGGGAGTAGAGCGTATAGCGCAGCATGTCCGCAATGTCCACCGTGCCGCTCATTTTCCCGCCGCTCGTCACCGCGGCGACGCTGCGCCCGGAGATCAGCATCGTCTCCGCGGCGTGGAGAATGCTGTCCTGCTCGTCAAAGCTCAATTGACCCTCGCCGGGGCTGAGTATGCCTGATATGCGCTGTGACGGGTTGGACGCGAACGCCTTCGCGACATCAAGCTCACCGCACAGCCGCAGGTTTTCGTCAACGACCGGGTACGCCGTGACCGCCGCGCTGCTCTCGTACATCCTGTGCCAGTCGGCGACAACATCGTTTGAGAATATATAGTTCGGCGTTTTCATCCAGCTGCGCACGGTGTCCGCGCTCGTTTGCAGCGCGCCGATGTTCTCATCCATGAGGCGCAGTATCATGTACGTGTCCTGCAAGCAGCTCAGCACGCTCAGCCCCGCGCGCTCCGCCGCGATGAGCGTGAGCGCGGCGGCGGACGCGCCGCCTGTCACCAGCAGGTTTGCCCCAGCTCCACCGCGAGCGCCTGCATATCCGCCCGCGCGCCGACGAGGCACAGCACGGATGCGTTCCCGGCGGGGAGGCGTCCAGCGCGGCGCGCAGCTGCGCCTCGCTCCCGTCGCATATCACGATGCGCTCTATCACGCGGTCATAGTCCGCCGGTTCCACCACGGTCGTCAGCCCCAGCAGCTTCACCAGCCGCTTGAGGCTCACCGGCTCGCTCTTCGCGGCAAAACCGGTCTCCACGCGGAACGTGCCGGCCTTCGGCTTCGTCACGACCAGCCCCTGCGCCTCCGCCAGCTTTATCGCCTTGTACACCGTCCCTTCGCTCACGTCCAGCTGCTCTGCGAGCTTGCGCACGGAGATTTTCGTCCCCGGCGCAAGCTCTTTTATATATGAAAGTATCAGTTCGTTTTTTATCGCCATGTCCGCACCCCGACTATTCGTTTCTCACGGCTATTATATATGCTCGCCGCCGTAACTGCAAATATTTTTTGCGCGCGGCGCGCAAAAAAATATAACAGTTCAAAACACATTGTACTCCTTGTCATAAATTTTGCAATTCTGTTGCATGATAAACGCCTTTGACTGCTGCACGTTTTTGACGATTCTGTTGAAAGAGCTGAAATTGGCGCAAAACGCAAAAATCAGATTGACAAACTGTGTTATACACGTTATTCTTTTTCACAGAAAGAGCGGCACTGACATGCTGAAAGCACATAACTGTTACACAAATACGGTATAACAGTTATGCGTTGGTGCTGCAAATTCCATGAAACTGTTATATAAATAAAAATTAAGCAAAGGAGAAGTAAAAATGTTCAAGTTCACAGAAGAGCAAATCATGATCCGCGACATGGTGAGAGAGTTCACCAAAAATGAGGTCGAGCCGCGCGACAAATGGATGGATGAAAACGGCTTTGACTGGGACATTCACAAGAAGCTCTGCGAAGCGGGGCTCATGGGCATTCACCTCCCCGAGCAGTATGGCGGCGGCGGCGGAGACGCCGTGACGAGCGAGATAGTCATCAATGAGATCGCAAAGGGCAGCGCGTCCGTCGCGCTCTTCCTCGATGCCGACTGGCTCGCCGCAGATATGATCTACGTCCACGGCAGCGACGAGCAGAAGGCAAAGTACCTCCCGCTCGCGGCAGAGGGCAAGATATTCGCCTTTGGTCTCACCGAGTCCTGCGCCGGTTCCGATGCTGCCGGCATCAAGTCCGTCGCCGAGAAGCAGCCTGACGGCAGCTACGTGCTCAACGGCGGCAAGGCATGGATCACCAACTCCGGCATCGCGGATTTCTACCTCATCATGGCCAAGACCGACCCAGAGGCCGGTGCGCGCGGCATCTCCACCTTCATCGTGGCCCCAAGGACGCCGAGGGTCTGACCGTCGGCAAGTTCGAGTCTAAGATGGGCATGCGCGGCTCCGCCACCTGCGAGCTGAGCTTTGACAACATCAAGCTCCCCGCCGACGCGCTTGTCGGCAAGGGGAGGGCATGGGCTTCAAGATCGCCATGATGGCGCTTGACGGCGCGCGCATCTCCATAGGCGCCATCTCCTCCGGACTTACCCAGCACGCCATGGAAATCGCCAAGAACTACGCCAACGAGCGTACCGCTTTTGGCAAGCCCATCTCCAAGTATCAGGGCGTCGCGTTCAAATTCGCCGACATGGCGGCAAAGATCCACGCCATGGACCTCATGACCTGGGACACCGCGCAGATGAAGGCCGAGGGAAAGCGCCACAGCACCGAGGCGGCAATGCTCAAGCTCATGGGCAGCAAGTGGTGCTGCGAGATATGCGACGAGTGCATTCAGGTTCTCGGCGGCAACGGCTACAGCCGCGAGTTCCATGTTGAGCGCCTCTACCGCGACGCAAAGCTCCTCGAGATCGGCGAGGGCACGAGCGAGATCCAGCGCGTTGTCATCAGCGGCGCGGTGCTCGCCAAGTAATCACATAACGGAGATATACAGATCATGAAGATACTTGTTTTTGTCAAGCAGGTCCCGGACACGGACGACGTCAAGCTTGACCCCAAGACCGGCAACCTGCGCCGCGAGGGCGTGCAGAGCATGATAAACCCGCTCGACGCCAATTCCATCGAGGCCGCGATGCAGCTCAAGGAGAAGTACGGCGCGACGGTCGTCGCCATAAGCATGGGACCTCCGCAGGCGGAGGACGTGCTGAAAAAGGCGCTCGCCCTCGGCTGCGACGAGGCGTACCTGCTCTCCGACCGCGCCTTCGGCGGCGCGGACACGCTCGCCACGGCGTACACCCTCGCCAAGGCGGCGGAGAAGATAGGGGACTATGACCTCCTGCTCTTCGGCCGTCACGCGGTCGACGGCGACACTGCCCAGACGGGTCCCGCCACGGCGGCATACCTCGGCCTTCCGCAGATAACGCTTGCCGGCAGCATCGACGTTCAGGACGGCTGGGTCGTGTGCGACCGCGCGCTTGAGGACAGCGTCCAGCGCGTGCGCGCAAAGCTCCCCGCGCTCGTCACGGTCTGCGCCGAGATAAACACACCGCGCTATCCCACCCCCATCAACATCATGAAGGCGCTCAAGAAGCCCCGTGAGATCTGGAACGCCGAGGCACTCGGCGCGGACACGGCGCGGACCGGCATCCCGGGCTCTCCGTCATCCACCAAGAAGGTGTTTGAGCCGCCCAAGCGCAATACCGACACCCACTATTTCACCGGCTCTGCCGAGGAGATAGCCGCGCAGTTTGTAGATATGCTCGAAGCCGAGCATTTGGTCTGAGGAGGTGCTGACATGGCAAAAGAAGATTACAAGGGCATATGGATATTTGCCGAGCAGCAGAACGGCGTGCTTCACCCCGCCGTGGCGGAGCTTCTCGCGAAGGCGCAGGAGCTGAAGGCGCATAACGGCGAGACCATCAGCGCGGTGCTGCTGGGCGACGGCGTGACATCTCTTGCGGCTGACCTTATCGCGCAGGGCGCGGATCAGGTCATCACCGCGGAAAACGCCGCCCTCCGCGATTACAGCGCCAGACCATATCAGCAGGCGCTTACCCAGCTTGCAGAGAAATATAAGCCGTCCATCATTCTCTACGGCGCGACCAGCCTTGGCCGCGACCTCGCCCCGCGCGTGATGGTCTCGCTCAGAACCGGCCTCACTGCCGACGCGATAGACCTCGGCTACGATGAGGACGACGTGTTCTACCAGACCACCCCCGCCTACGGCGGCAGCATTCTCGCCCATATCGTCATTCTTGAGTGCCGCCCGCAGATGGCGACCGTGCGCCCCAAGATATTTGCCCCGCTTGAGCCCGACTTCACCCGCACCGGCGCTGTCATCGCAGAGAGCGTCGAGGTCGTCTGCGAGGACGCATACGAGGTGCTCAGCGTTGAGCCGAAGGCCGTCAACGGCACACCGATAGACAAGGCGAATGTTCTCGTCTGCGGCGGACGCGGCATAAAAGTGAGGACGACCTTGCCTCCCTGCGTGAGCTCGCCGGGCTTCTCGGCGGACAGATCGCCGCGTCCCGTCCGCTCGTGGACAACGGCTGGCTCTCCCATGATGAGCAGATCGGTCAGTCCGGCGCGAGCGTCAAGCCGGAGCTTATCGTCAACATCGCCATCTCCGGCTCCGTGCAGTATCAGGTCGGTATGCAGAACTCCAAGTGCATCGTCAGCATCAATCACACCTCCGGCGCACCCATATTTGATATATCCCACTACGGCGTTGTCGGCGACTATAAGTCCGTCGTCCCCGCCATCATCGAGGAGATCAAGCGCCGCAGGGCATGAACAAAACCAAAGCTTCCGCCGCACGTCGCGGCGGAAGCTGAAAATAAAAAGTCATTGTTAAATTGTAAATATATTATCGAAAAGGAGAAACTAAAATGAGCGAACGCAAACATCTCGTCCCTGCCTACGGTCCTTTTGCCGGAATGCGCGTCATTGACACCGGTTCCCTTATCGCAATGCCCTTTGCCGCCACGCTCCTCGCCGACTTCGGCGCGGAGGTCATCCATATCGAGCGTCCCGGCGTGGGCGACACGCTGCGTGTGCTCGCTCCCTTCGCCAAGGAGGACGGCAAGACCGTCAGCACCTCCTGGGCACAGGACGGGCGCAACAAGCTCTCCCTCTCGCTCGAGCTCAATCTCAAGCACCCCGAGGTCAAGGAGCTGTTCTACGGGCTCATCAGGGAAGCGGACGTGTTCATGGAGAACATGGTCTGGCTCGAAAAGCTCGGCATCCGTGACGAGGACCTGCTCAAGGTCAACCCCAAGCTCATCATTGCCCACATCAGCGGCTACGGCAACCCCGCGTTCGGCGGCCTGCCCGAGTACTGCGACAGCGCGTCCTACGACATGATCGGTCAGGCGTTCTCCGGCTGGATGGGTCTCAACGGCGAAAAGGGCGGTGAGCCCGTCGTCGGCAAGCCCTGGCTCAATGACTTCACCTCTGCCTACGCTGCTGTGTTCGCCGTTCTGGCTGCATACATCAACGTCCTCAAGGGCGGCGACGGTCAGATCGTCGACATTGCCCAGTTCGAGGTCCAGGCAAGCTACTGCTGCGATCTCTACACCTCCTACACCATGGCGGGACGCCAGAACACCCGCTCCGGCAACAAGTCCGCCGCGTTCCAGCCCTACGGTCTGTTCAAGTCCAAGGACGGCTACGATGTCGCGGTCGGCGCGTTCGGTCCCGGCGTGTACAAGAGAGCCATTCAGGCGATGGGCTTTGACCTTGAGTACTATAACTATAAGGACTGCTCCTCCGGCATCGAGGCTGTCGCCTCCGAAAAGGGACGCGAGCTCGATGCGAAGGTCATCGAGTGGTGCGCCGAGCGCACCGCGCAGGAAATCGAGGACGCAATGGCGAAGTTCAAGGTCCCGTGCAGCCGCGTCATGGGCGCGAAGGACTGCCTTGAGAACGAGCACTACCAGAGCCGCGGCGACTTCATCAAGTACGAGGATCAGACGCTCGGCAAGGAGATCACCGCTTTCGGCATCGTCCCCAAGCTCTCCGGCACTCCCGGCAAGGTCTGGCGCGGCGCGCCGAGACTCGGTCAGGATACCGATGACATCCTCAAGGGCATCCTTGGCTATGACGACGCCAAGATAGCCGAACTCAGAGCCAGTGGACTCATCTGATTGAGCCGTTGAGCATACAGGCGCGGCGGTCTCGCCGCCGCGCCGCAATTTTAAGCAGATTAAATTGTTAGGTCTTTCATACTATATACTTCCTTCCATCTCTTTTTATTTCTATTTCTTTGCTTCAACGCCGGGCATCGCTCCAACGGATGCCCGGCGTTGACTAATGTTTATGTATTCTTTTGATACAGTGTGAACTCGGCGTTGGAGAATATAGGAGTGAACTCTGTGCGCCGTTCCGGCGTCAAAAGCTCTTCGTCCGCTCCGGCACAGCACATCAGATAGTCCGCCTCGTCCAGACTGTGTCCGTTCGTACTCGCACAGAAGGACACCCGTTCGGTGTTCAGGTATAGCGCCCGCGGCTTGTCGAACGCAATGACGCAGTCGGTCGGTGTGTTGTTGATGATAAACTCATAGGTCTCTCGCGCACACGGGGTATAGGCGTACATATAGTACAGATCCTGTGAGCCGGACGGAATGAACACGTGCGTGGTGCTCCGCTCCTTTTTCAATGCCGCTGATCGCCGAAACGAGCATCAGGCGCAGCCGCGCTTGGAGCGCACAGCCAAAGTAAAGCGGAACGAGCACAAGTACGGGATAGATGTATCTGAAACCTTGATTGTAGGGCAGCATGCACACGCTGATAATGTACACCAGTGCGTAGAGCGTTATATGAAAGTCGCGCTTTATGCCGTCAGTGATTACGCCCGCAAAAGATATAAGCAGTATCGCCGTGGTGCATATCCTGTTGAGATAGCTGCAGTACCAGCGTATTATGCCGTATTCATCCGTCCCGGAGCTGGTGAGCAGGGGAGATATTTCGCAAGCCGGTCAGTAAAAGGTCGTTTGTTATATATCCGAGCCATGAATTTGCAACATTCAATAGAGCTTCAGTCCGTCGCAGATTGTGGCCAGAGTGGTGCCGGAAACATCGCTCGTGTTGCCTGTTGCCGGGGCGAGTATGGCTTCTGATATGAATTTGAGGGCGAGAAACCATATGACCGGCATCAACAGCGGCAGAAGCTCGTGCCTGTGCAGCTTATGGCGGCGCTTGATGCAGAGAATGACACACGCCGCGGCGTAAGCGAAGAGAATGCTGATCCCGCTCAGACGTGTTTCATACGTGAACCACAGCGCAATACCCAGCGCCGCGCCGTATATGTACACCGGCTTTTTTGTGCCGTGCTCGCCGGCGGCAGTGTATTTGCCGAGGAAAACATCAATAAGGTACAGCGACAGAATGACGAGGAAAAGAAACACCACATCGTTATACAAAGTGTTGATACAAACCCGCAGCTGTGAACACGCGCAGAAAAGGAATGCCAGCGTGAATGACAGCGCTCTCCCCATCCTCCGGCGCAGGAAGAGGAACAGCACGCCCGCCAGCAGCGCAAGCGCTAGCGCGGACGGAAGTTTATAATAAATGATGGAAGAAAATGAAACACGGTCGAACCCGACAAACTTGTACACCAGTGCCATGATAAGCGGGTAGCCCCACACATAGACGAGTGAACCGCTCCGTGCTTCCTCGGGCAGTATGCTTGGATGCATGAACAGATTGAGCTTTACCTGCTCGTCGAAATATCCGTCGGCAATGGATATGCCCTCGGAAATATACGCGGCGTAGTCGTCGCCCCATGGACAGTCGTTGTCGAGGGAGAATACGCTGAGCGTCAATATTGCGATAAAAATTACTGTGAACAGTATAAGATCCGGTTTCCGGCAGTGCATAGGCGTTTGCCTCCTGCTTATAAACTACATTGTAAAGTAGATTATAATTATAAATCGACTGAATGTAAATAAAAAAGTAAGAATTGCGCATAAAGTGCGGGCGGCTTGCCGCCAGTGCAAAAAATCCACGGCGGGGGGTTGCCCGTGGTGCGAAAATAGTATATAATTTTCAAATAATGCGTTACTATGCCGAAATGCGCTGCGATGGCGGCAACGGCAGACGGGAGGAGGGCGAGCACGTGGAGATGATAAACGCGAAGGAGCTTGTATACTCCTACGATTATGAAGGCAGCGAACGACGCTCGCTCGACGGCATCTCGCTCACCGTGAAGCGCGGGGAGCTTGTCGCGGTGCTCGGCCGCAGCGGCTGCGGCAAGACGACGCTCGCGCGCCATCTCAACGCGCTTTTGCCCATGCAGGGCGGGGTGCTGACTGTTGCCGGCAACGACGCGCGCGATGAGAACCGTGTCTGGCAGATACGCAAGAGCTGCGGCATGGTGTTTCATAACCCGGATAACCAGTTCGTGTCCTCCTTTGTGGAGGAGGATGTTGCTTTCGCCCCGCGCAGCTTCGGCATGTCGGAGGAGGATATCCCCGCGCGCGTGAAAGAGGCGCTCGCTGCGGTCGGCATGGCAGGGTATGAACGCCGCTCGCCCCAGCTTTTGTCCGGCGGGCAGAAGCAGCGCATCGCAATCGCCGGGGTGCTCGCGGCAGACCCGGATATCATGGTGCTCGACGAGGTGACGGCGATGCTCGACCCGCAGGGGCGGCGGGAGGTGCTGGACACTGTGCGCCGTCTGCACGAGAGCGGGAAGACCATCGTGATGATCTCGCATTATGCAGAAGAGACGGTGTCCGCCGACCGCGTCGTGCTCATGCACGACGGGCGGAAGCTTGCCGAGGGTACGCCGCGCGAAATACTCACCGACCGTGAGCTCATGCACCGCGCGGGGCTGACCACGCCGCTGGCGGTGCGGGCGTATTATGACCTGCTCGACGCGGGCGTGAAGCTGGATATATGCCCGCTTACGCAGGAAGAATTGGTGGACGAAGTATGCCGATAAAGCTGGAGAATGTTTCTTATACATACGACACCGGCACGACGTTGCCGTGCGCGCTCTGCGCGGCGTGACGCTTGACGCGGCGGACGGTGAGTTTATCGGCGTCATGGGTGCGGCAGGCTCCGGCAAGTCCACGCTCGCGCAGCTCATTGCTGGGCTGATAAAACCAACCGAGGGACAGATACTGCTCAGCGGCGAGGACATAAACGCCAGAAAGTACGACCGCGGCGCGCTGCACCGCAAGGTCGCGCTTGTGTTCCAGCACCCGGAGCATCAGCTTTTTGAAACAACGGTGGAGCGGGACGTGGGCTTCGGTATGCGCCGTCTGGGACTGACGAAGGAGGAGACCGCCGCGGCGGTCAGAGCGGCGCTGGAGACAGTGGGCTTTGATTATGATGCCGTGCGGGATAAGTCCCCCCTCGGCTTTTCCGACGGTGAGAAGCGCCGCATCGCGATCGCCGGTGTGCTCGCCCCAAAGCCGGGCGTGCTGATCCTCGATGAGCCGACCGCGGGGCTTGATCCTCTCGGACGGCGGAATTTTCTCAACATGGTAGACGCGCTCAACGCCGCCGGGACGACGATAATCATGACCTCCCACGACGCCGACGCGCTGGCGGAGCACGCGCGGCGCATCATCGTGCTGAAAAACGGCGCACTCATCCGCGACGGAAGCACCCGCGATGTTTTTTCCGATTACTACGACCTGCTGCACAACGGCATCGGCGTGCCGCAGGGTGCGCCGCGCGGCACAGCTGCTGCGTGAGCGCGGCGTCGATATGCCGGGCAACATCATCCAATATGATGAGTTTATCGACCGGCTGAAAATAATCATGTGGAGGAAGAGCCGATGATGCGCCTCCCGACGGGTATGTATCAGCCAGGTTATTCTGTGATACACGGTATCAGCGCCGCGGTCAAGCTCGTGTGCATGATACTGCTGATGGCGGCGATCGTCGCCACGGACAGCATTCCCGGCTGCCTCGCCGCGATAACGGCGACCGCCGCCATCGTCTACCTCGCGCAGGTGAGCGCGGCGACGGCGTTCGCGTCCGTGCGGCGGCTGGCGTGGTTTTTTGTCCTTATACTGTTGATGAACACCTGCTTTTACGGCGCGGACGATGCGTGGTTCGGTTGGTGGATATTCACGCCCTCGCTCCGTGGACTTATACGGGGGCGAACATCGTCCTGCGCGTGGTGCTCATCCTTGTTTTGAGCAATATCCTCACCGCGACGACCGCGCCTTTGCGCCTGACGGACGGCATGGAACGGCTTTTGTCCCCTCTGCGCATCGTGCGCGTCCCGACCGGGCAGATCGCCATGATCGTCTCAGTCGCCATCCAGTTCATCCCCACACTCTTTGAGGAGGCGGATATGATACGCAGGGCGCAGACCGCGCGCGGCGCGCGCTTTGACAGCCGCAGCTATTTTGAAAAGGCAAAGGCGGTCATGCCGCTTGTCGTTCCTGTTTTCCTCGCCGCTTTCAGGCGCGCGGACGAGCTGGCGCTCGCGATGGAGGCGCGCGGCTATAGCACTGACGCCGTGCACGCCGCGAAAAAGCGCGAGAAGCTGGGCGCGGCGGATTGGTCGGCGCTGCTCGTGAGCACGGCACTGTGCGCGCTTGAGATCGTCGTGCTTTGATATTCTGACTAGGAGTTATGCCCATGTCCAAGGTGAAACGCTCTATACTCACCGCGGTGTGCATTGCGCTGTGCGCGGTGCTGCCCATGGCGTTCTGTGCTATCCCGAACGCCGGTGCGGTGTACAGCCCCATGCATATCCCCGTGCTGCTGTGCGGACTTATCTGCGGCGGGGGATACGGTGTGCTGTGCGGGCTTGCAGGTCCCATCCTCTCTGCGCTCATCACGGGCATGCCGTCCATCGCGCTGCTGCCGGTGACGCTGGTGGAGTGCGTGTGCTGCGGCGGGCTTTCCGGGCTTCTGATGGCACGGCTGCGCACGGAGAAGGTCTTTGCCGACCTTTATATCAGCATGCTCGCCGCGATGCTCATCGGGCGTATCGCCGGGGGCGCGGCGCGCGCGCTCATATTCGCGCCGGGGTCCATGACGCTCGCCGCGTGGGCGACGGGGTACTTCGTCACGGCGCTGCCCGGCGTTATCATCCAGCTCGTGCTCGTGCCGAGCATAGTGTACGCGCTGACGCGTGCCCGGCTCATCCCGGAGCGCTATAATAAAAATTTTCCCGTAAAGGAATGAGGTCGACAATGCCGGAAAACACCGCACCGGCCGCGCCGGTGAAAAAGAAAAGAATAGACCATCTGGACACGATGCGCGGCATGTGTCTGCTGTTTGTGAACTATTTTCATTCAAACATCAGCCTCGCTTTTTTTGCAGTATGTCTCCACCATCTGCGTCCACCCGTTCATTTTTATGGCGGGGTACTTTTATAATTCAAAAAAAGGATCTGCGCGACACGCTGCACAAAAAGCTGCGCACGATGATACTGCCGTACTATCTCTTCGGACTGGGGTATTATGTGCTGTGGCTGCTGGCGTTCCGCAGCTCCGGCAGGGATATTGTTGAGCCGCTGCGCTCCGTGCTCTTTCATGCCGACGGGCGCATTCCCGATAGAGCCGTCAATATACTTCCTCCCCATGATGTTCAGCGCGACGATGATATTCGCGTGCTTGGAGAAGTATGTGAAGAGCGAGCCCCTGAAGCTCGTCGCCGTGCTCGTCATCACATTTATCGGCAACATATGGACTTCGGGGTTCACCGTGCGCCTCCCGATGGCGCTCGACTGCGCGTTCAGCGTGCTGATCTATATCTACCTCGGCTACCACGGGCGCACGGTCATCGCCGCGGTGGACAGGCTCGTCGATGGCATAGACTCCGGCATACTGCGCATCGCGCTCTTTTTCACGGTCGCGGTGGTCAATTATATCTGCATCATCAGCAACTTCATTCCGAATCTGCGCAACGGCGTGTGGAGCAATATCCCGTTCACACACCTGAATACCTGCGTCACGATGCTTCTGTGGGTGTATTTCTTCCGCTGGTTTGAAAAGCCGCGGGTGTTCGCCCGCGCGCCGTGTGCTCGAGTATATCGGCGAAAACTCCATGACGTTCATGTGCTTCAGCCATGTGGGGCTGTATGTGGGGCTGTTCGCCGTCAACCATCTGCCCATCGCCAGTACGTCTTTGCGGAATACCCTCTACTTTGTCATTGGTACCGTCGCCGTTGTCCCCATCGTCACGCTGTTCAACAAAACAAAGCTGCACTATCTCTTCGGCAAATAAAAGGCAACATCCGTCTCGAATGAGACGGGATGTTTATAATATTATTAACGTAATTTGGTTTACAGAAATATTTTGATCAGCACCAGAATAACAACGCCCGGAATGCCGAGTATGCCCGCGACGAGGCAGTTAATGAGGTTTATCCCCAGTGAAAAGTCAAAGAAGCCGCCGATTATCTCCTCCACGAGCAGCAGCAGAAAGCCGAGCGCGGCGTGCAGCATCAGCTTTATCGCCAGCTTCAGCGGCGCGGACAGCAGCTTGAGAAAAAGGTATGCCGCGACGATGAGCGCCGCAATTTCAATGATCGTTGTGAGGTCCATGGGCGTTCCTTTCTATGCCCAGAAAATAGCAGATTATTTTTCGCCGCGCCGCAGATAATAGCAACAGATGATTTCACCGCGCGGCGACGGCCGACCGCAAAGAAGACCGGCACGACCATCCGCTGGCGGCCGGATCTGGAGGTGTTCACGGACATCGACGTGCCCGAGAGCTATTTTCAGGACGTGCTGCACCGGCAGGCTGTGGTCAACCGCGGCGTGACGTTCCGCCTGCGCGTGCAGCGCGGCGGAACGTTTGAGACGACAGACTACTGCTACGCCGACGGTATCCTTGACTACGTCAAAGAGCTGGCCGGGGAGGATGCACTGACCGTCCCTACCTTCATCGAGACCGAGCGCCGCGGCCGCGACCGCGCGGACAAGCCGGAGTATAAGGTGAAGATCTCGGCGGCGTTCTGCTTTTCCAACCGCGTCAATGACATTGAATACTACCACAACTCGTCCTGGCTGGAGTACGGCGGCGCGCCGGAAAAGGCCACGAAGAGCGCCTTCACCTCTGCCATCGACGCCTACATCAAGCAGCAGGGCAAGT
>VOFG01000242.1_pt1 | contig 52001 bp, 54 predicted proteins | sample 5384171 | NCBI WGS metagenome assembly VOFG01 (sample SAMN12384726, study PRJNA508395) | human gut metagenome | isolation source: healthy gut F | host: Homo sapiens
GTCATCGCATAATTGGCGCCGATCTTCTCATACGCCTCACGCATGGAAATCATGGATTAAAAACTCCTTTGGTCAAACTAAATCGTGGGAAACGCGGCGATATCGGCGGGGCGTGCCAACGTCTCGGCAATACGGTCTTGCACCTCGAGCAGGCAGTCGAGCAACAGCGGGTTAAAGGTGCCGCACTTACCGTCCAGAATCATCTGGATTGCCTCCTTGTGCGGGATAGCGTCCTTGTACACGCGCACGCTCGTCAGCGCATCATACACATCGGCCACCGAGACCACCTGTGCGGCAATGGGAATTTCGTCGCCCTTAAGGCCATCCAGCGCTCGTGATGCCAACGCGCAATCTGGTACGCATATTCCATGAGCGCATTGCCGACGTGATGACAGCCCAGCTCAAGCAACATGTCGGCGCCGATCGTGGTATGCGTCTTCATAATCTCGAACTCCTCGGGCGTAAGGGCGCCCGGGTTTGTTGAGGATCGCATCGTCAATCGACATCTTGCCGATATCGTGCAGCGCCGAAGCCAAGGCAATCGTGGAGCGCTCCTCATTGTCGAGGGAGATGGCATCGCTACGCTGGACCAGACAGTCAAGCAGCAGCTCGGTCAGCTTTTCGATATTCGTAACGTGCCTGCCGCTCTCGCCATTGCGAAGCTCCATGACGCCGGCCATGATGTCGATGAGCATGCGACTGTTCTTGACGCGCTCGTTGTACTGCTGGGACAGCAGGCTCGTCAGGCGGCGTTGTTTGGCGTATAGGCGAATGGTGTTGCTTACACGGCGGCGCACGACACGGGAGTCAAATGGACGGCTGATATAGTCCGAGGCGCCCAACTCATACGCGCGCAGAACCATATCGTCGGAATCTTCGCTCGAAATCATGATGACAGGCAGATTGTCGATACCCGATCGACGCGACAGATCGGCCAGCACCTCAACGCCGCTTATGCCCGGCATGACAATATCCAGCAGCACGAGCGACAACTTATCGCCATAGCGGTCGACCATGTCGAGCGCCGTACGACCGTTATCGGCCTCGAGGATGCAATACTCGTCCTTGAGCATCTCGTTGAGAATGGCTCGGTTCATCTCGGAGTCATCGATAATAAGCACCGAAGGCTTTTCGCTTTGGAAGGCCTCGATGGAATCGGAATCGGTCACGACCGTACCGGCTTTTGCCTTAGCGCGGCTCAGTAACTGGACAGCGCGGCCAACGCCCTCGTCGACCGTCTCGCCATGAATGCGAACGCCACCAACACATGCCGTCAAGCTCACGTACTCATGGCCCGGAATAACCGTGGAATGAACGGCATCGGACACTTGATGCAGGCGACGGGTAAAGTCATCGGAGGGAATATCGGGCATGACGACCACAAACTTGTCGCAGCCATAGCGCACAAGCTCGTCAGTCGAACGAATTCCGCTGCGTATGGCTGTCGCCACGGCACCGAGCGCAAGGTCGCCGGCATGGCGGCCACACGTATCGTTGAAGACCCTAAAATCATCAAGGTCGATCATCGCCACGCCGGCCTTCATGCGGGCGCTACGAAGCTTTTCTTCGTAATATCGGCGATTGCGCACACTCGTCAGCACGTCGGTGTAGACAAGGTCCTCTTTTGCGGCCTCCTGTCCATCGATCGGACGTACCATCAGCAAGACGTGAGGCTCGCCCTCGACCTTTAGAGGGCGCAGACGGGCGCGGTACTCAACACCATCGTTGAGCAGTTGCTCCGACACCTCATCGGAATCTGCCAAGGCCTCAAGGCTTGACTGGCGCAGACAAGGGCACCGATTGCCGGCGAGCAGGCAGTTAGGCTCGCTCTTAATCTGATCGGCCGACAGCAAACGCACCACGGGGTAGGTCTTCGCGACGCGGGCGACCTCAGCGGCAGCCTCCTCGTCGGTTAGATTGACCTCGTGATTATTGAGCATATGGGGCCCTTCCTATCGTTACGCACGGCAACGGTGCATATCAATTGGTACAAGGGTAACATCTAACAGCTGAAGGCAAACGCGCGATTATCGTTACATTTTTTATGACCTGGCAAACGGCGGTAATGGAACCGCGGGCGCGCGGTTATGGGCGCATTCGCTAACAATGACGAAACGCTAACAGCCCCTCTCCCCCGCAGGTCATCGAGCGTGCTAACGCTCCAAGACATCGTGAACGGCGTTTGCCGCCGTAACGGGGCGATCGCGCAAACCGTTATGCGCGCCCGGGATCGTCACAAGGGGCAATCGAGATATTCGGCAGCCGCTCGCGTACCAGCCTCGCGGGGTGTACCGACCGAAAGCTCGCCCAAAAACACAGCCGACACCGCCTTTGATTCGCGGGCGCGCTCCCAGTCGGGAGCATATGTCATATTTGTTCCGTATTCATTGGCCATAAAGCAACGACCATTGCGCAGGGCATGCTTGGCTTCCGCTTCGGTCGTCCCAGGAGCCTCGGGGTCCAAGTCGCCGAGAGCTCCCAAAAAAGCCGAAGCGCCCTTGAAACCTTTCCAGCCGCAATCATATCGAGCAAAATCGGAGCTGCGCCCATGCCGACGCCTTCGGCCGACACAGCCGGCTCATGCAGAATCGCACGGGCGACGAGATGGGGTTCGGTGCGAAGAAGCTCCAGCGCCACCAACGTACCGGCGCTGTGCGCAAGCACATTTGTCGGAGCGCCAACGTGTTCGATCACGGCCTGCAGGTCGGCGGCCTGAGCGGCAAGATCATAGCTGCCGTCTGCCGCTTCGCTGCTGCCGCCACAGCCGCGGCGGTCATAGGCAATTACGCGGTAGTTGCGACCGAGCTCACATGCGATGCCGTCGAAAAATGTGCCGTCGACACAAGCGCCGTGCACGCACCAAGGCAGGAGTATCAGGCGACACATCCGGGCCGGCATATTCGCGACAGGCAATCGTGGTGCCCGCATTCTCGACCGTAAAATCCATGTTGTGCCCCCATCATCAACGCCCATCCAGTTGCGCGTCAGTACGGCTGGATAGACCCGCATTGCTTTACGCCTTGTTAACAGATTAACTGTACCCGACCCGAGGCTTTTCGTGGCACGACATCATGAGCGACGTGAAAAAACGAAACTTGTAAAGCAAGAGCCCGCACCCTGCTTTGGAGCCGATGCTATGCTTAGGCACAATTGTCTTGAGGAGCATATGCCTATGTCTACGTTTTTGAATGCCAGCCCCATCTTTGGGCCCGTTCGCAGCCGTCGCCTTGGCCTCTCGCTCGGCGTCAACATGATGCCGGCAAGCGGCAAAATCTGCACGTTCGACTGCATTTACTGCGAAACGGCCTCAACGCCGAGCGCCCCTGTCATGAGCCGTACAACACGGCTGCCGTGGTACTCGACGCGCTCGAGGCAAAGCTGCGCGAGATGGCAGCCGAGGGCGAGCTCCCCGATGTGATCACCTTCGCAGGCAACGGCGAGCCCACCGTCGCACCGGGTTTCCTCAGGCCATCGCCGGCGCCGTCGCGCTGCGCGACGAGCTTGCCCCAAACTCCAAGATCGCCGTGCTCTCCAACGGTACGCGCGCCGATCGCCCCGAGGTGCACGACGCGCTCATGATGGTCGACGACAACATTCTTAAGCTCGATACCGCCGACTCGGCGTTTATCCAGCTGCTCGACCAGCCCGTTGGCCCCTACGACGTCGAGCACCAGATTGAGACGTTCGCAAGCTTTGACGGTCACGTTATTATCCAGACGATCTTTTTGACCGGTGAGTATCTGGGCAAGCCCATCGACAACACCGGCGAGGAGTACGTTGCCCCCTGGCTCGCGGCGCTTGAGCGCATTCGCCCACAAGAAGCAACCATCTACACGGTGGCGCGCGAGACACCGGTCGCCGGCCTTGCCAAGGCAGCACCCGAGGTGCTCGACGCCATTGCCGCGCGCGTCAAGCCCTCGGCATTCCCTGCCAGGTGAGCTACTAGCGCGGCCGCCCGCCAGCAGCTAAAACCCCGTCCCAAATGAGCTGCTCCACGAGTGGGCTATACTAGCTGCGGATGAAAGGAAGTTAGCCATGTTTGACAAAGGACCCGTGCCCGGCCGCAACGACGCTTGCTGGTGCGGCAGCGGCAAGAAGTACAAGAAATGCCACAGCGCCTTCGACGAGCGCCTCGAGCGCCTGTGGGAGGAGGGCTGGGAGGTTCTGCCCCGTACGCTCTACAAGACGCCCGCCGATATCGAGGGCATCAAGCGCTCGGCCGCCATCAACGTGGGCGTGCTCGATTACGTGGGCGAGCACATCGCCGCGGGCATGACCACCAACCAGATCGACCAGATGATCTACGACTACACCGTCGAGCACGGCGGCACGCCGGCCGATCTCAACTACGAGGGCTATCCCAAGAGCGTGTGCACCTCGATCAACGACGTCGTCTGCCACGGTATCCCCTGCGATGCGGACGTGCTGCACGAGGGCGACATCATCAACGTCGACTGCTCCACGATTCTTGACGACTACTTTAGTGATTCGAGCCGCATGTTCTGCATCGGCGAGGTCTCTGCCGAGCGCCAGCGCCTGGTCGACGTCACCCGCGCCAGCGTGGAGGCGGGTCTGGCAGCCGTCAAGCCATGGCTGCCGCTGTCCGTTATGGCCGAGGCCGTGCAAAAGACGGTCGAGGACGCCGGCTTTAGCGTGGTGCGCGAGTACGGCGGACACGGCATTGGCAAGGAGTTCCACGAGGACCCGTTTGTGGGCTTTACCACCGAGGCACCCGATGTGGACACTATCATGGCCCCGGGCATGGTCTTTACCATCGAGCCCATGGTCAACGCCGGAGCACCCGACATCAAGATCAGCAAGGGCGACGGTTGGTGCGTGCGCACCAAGGACGGCAGCGATTCGGCCCAGTGCGAGGTACAGCTCGTGGTGACCGAGGACGGCTACGAGCTGCTGAGTTGGTAGCTGTAGATGCGCCGGATGCTGACGGGCACGCTCGTCTTGCATCCGGCGTTTATTTGAGCGTTTTGCCTGATAAAACCTGCCAAAATAAACCTGTCCCTTTTTGGCAGGTCGAGCGGAGAGGACTGCTTGTGAACATCCTGGTTTTGCTGCCCGTCAATGACCGCCATCGCGCAATTCTTGAGTCGAGTGCTCCGGGCGAGGACTTTATCTATACGAGCGCCGACGCCATCACACGTGAGCAGGTCGCCAACGCCGACGTAATCTTGGGCAACATAGACCCTGCCTTGCTTACCGCATGCGAGCACCTCAGCTGCTGCAACTGCAGACCGCGGGCTATGACGATTACTTGACCACTGGCACCGTGCCAGCCGACGCTAAAGCTCTCCTGCTCGGTAGGCGCCTACGGCCAGGCCGTGAGCGAGCACATGTTTGCCATGGTCCTTTCCATGATGAAGCGCCTGCCCGGCTATCACGACTTGCAGCGCGAGCATCGCTGGGAGGACTTGGGCCCGGTCACCTCGCTCAAAAACGCCAATGTGCTGGTGCTGGGTGCGGGCGATATCGGCGGCCACTTCGCCACGCTCTGCCGCGGCATGGGCGCGCACGTCCGCGGCATCAAGCGCCATCCGCTCGTCTACCCCATTGTGTTTGAGGACATGGACGGCATGGACGCCCTGCCCGAGCGCCTGGCCGAGGCCGACGTCGTCGCATCCTTTATGCCCAGCACACCCCGGAGACCCGCGGCCTGGCGAACGCCGAGTTCTTCGCTGCGATGAAACCGGGCGCCTTCTTTTGCCAACGGCGGCCGCGGCGACGTGGTCGCCGACGACTTGGTTGCCGCCCTGGAGTCGGGCCATCTCGCCGGCGCCGCGGTCGACGTCACCGACCCCGAGCCCCTGCCCGCGACAAGCCCGCTGTGGGATGCGCCCAACATGCTCATCACACCGCACGTCTCTGGCTGGTTCCATCTCGCCACCCTCAACAACGTCGTCGACATTGCCGCAGAGAATCTGCGTCATCTGCAAGCCGGCGAGACCCTGCGCTGCTGGATCGAACACTAATTTGTTCCGGCGTTTTGCCAAACGCCGGAATCCCTCGACGCTGCGAGCCCCATGGGTTCCGCCGTTCTAACGAACGGCGGACCGGTGCTGCGGCCCGCCGTTTGGCCAATCTGCCGTTCAATTTCAAAGGCGCGACCAGAAGGTCAGCGCCTTTTCGATTTCACGGCACCTTGGCTCAAACGGCTCGCTCATATGACCCAATCCGCTGTCAAGAGCCACAATGGCCCCGCCGACCGCTTGCAATCGGTCGGCGGGGCCTGCCGTTGAACCCGTCCCGGTCCGCCCCGGCATGTCGTCGACGCCTTCGGCTCAGTCTCATATCCGCGGATACCGCTCCGGCGGCCCGCAATCCTCTCCTTCGGCGGGGTTCCCCTAGTCTGACTTCGCGCATGCGGCGGTCGCCGCGCGCACAGCGAGAACGGGGTGTCCCGAAGGCTGCCCGGCTCGCCGGGACGGGGCTATGTCTATTCGCCGGCCTCCCGGCACATCGTGCCGAGGGCCCACAGCCACCTCACGAGCTCGGCGGCGGTGGCGGCGTTCGCCTTCGCCTGGGGCATGCCCCTCTCGAGCATCTCCCCGCGGCGCCGGAGCAGGCGCTCGGACCCCTTCCTCCCGTGCATCCTCACCTCGAGGGGGACGCCGGAGCCCTTGGGCATCAGCTTCGGCTGGTGGCCGGCCTGGGCGTAGCTCCAGGACCCCTCGACGGCCAGCCTCCTGACGAGCGCGTTGCCGGCCCCGCTGATCCCGCCGAGGCGCACGGAGTCCGCGCTCGACCTCTGCTTCGGGGCGAGGCCGAAGTAGGCCGTCACCTGCCTGCCGGAGCGGAACCTCGAGAAGTCGCCGACCTCGGACGCGAAGGCGGCGGCGAGCGCGAACCCGCACCCCTTGATCGACTGGAGCGCCTCGACCTCCGCCGAGAGGGGGCCCGCCGCGACGGCGGCCCTGTACTCGGCGAGGAGGGCGTCGCGCGTCTCGGCGGCCGCCTCGACCTCGCTCCTCAGCGCCGCAAGCGCCCGGATGCCGCCGTCGTCGGCGGGCCGGATGCCGTCGAGCCACCTGAGGAAGTCGTACGTCCAGTACCTCCGGGGGTTTCCGGCCGGCGTCGTGCCGCCGTAGGCGTAGCCACGGCGGGCCAGGAACGCCAGGAGCCGCTGCTTCGCCGCCGCGAGCCTCGCGGTCGCCGCGTCGTGGGCGCCGGCGAGGTCCCTGAGGCCCTCGACCTCGGGGGACGGCACCCATACCGGGGAGATGTCGTGCGACAGTATCGCCTTGGCCATCCTGGCGGCGTCGTTCCTGTCGTTCTTGGACGAGAGGTCTGCCGCCGACCTCGGGACCTTGGAGACGGCCGCGACGACGCAGTCGACGCCGAGGGCCGACAGCTCCCCTCTGCGGGGCGAAGCCGAGGTAGCCGCTCTCGTAGGCCGCGAGCGACGGCCCGGGGAACCCATCCATCCACCCGGCGATCTCGCCCCAGGGGTTGCCGCGGAACCTCCTCGCCACGGCCTCGCCCGTCTCCGCGTCGAGCGCGCAGACGGTGGTGGACCTGAGGTGTACGTCCATTCCGAAGGCGGTAGAATATCTAGGCACGGGAGCCTCCCAACCTCGTTGCGGCGCGGCTGCGCCTATGGCACTTCAACAACATTGTCGCAGCCCCGACCCGCGGTCACGAGCGGGGGCTCCTGTCGTTTCCGTGCCCTCGGATTGGGTCATAGTGTCTGACTTTTGCTCAACCTGTGGGGTCTTCAAATTGCTAGAGCGTTGCTAAGTAATTCTTTGCGTCTTCTACACTCATTGCTGCGACGGGCGCATGCGAACAGAGCTTGACATCGTTGGTGACCAGTAAATCTGCTTGGGCGCGTATCGCTGCCGCAATGATTAAATCGTCTTCGTAATCGCTATGGAGATTACGCTGCTTGCTCGCCATCCATATGTCACTCAGGTCGCAGGGTACCGGCGTGGCAAGTTGCGACAACACGTCGAGGCAATCCCATGCAAGTGATGTCGCCGCCACGGCGGCATCTTGGGATAGTAAGCCATGCTCGCGCCGATACCATGCCTTATGTTCGCTTGAAATCAAATAGAACAGGTCTTTGGACGATGTCGCCGCATACAGCAAATCCACCTGTGCCGTGCATGCATCGCGTAAAAACTTAATCGCCACCGAACGACCACGTCGTGAGGGAATGAAGTAATCGAGCCACACGTTGGTGTCAACCAAGATGCGCCTTGGAGCCTCACTCATAGAGCCAGCTCATCTCCTCGCCATAGCGATCCGCATAGGCGTTCCGTTTGAGCTCTTCATCGACCGAGGGCTGAGCCTTGACCAAATCGATTCCCGACTCACGGCAAGCGGCAGCGAACAGCTTCGACCCCTGATCCATGAGCTCGAGCTTACGTTTGGCGGCCTTTTCGCGCTCGCGCTGTTCCGCCCGGGCACGACTGGGCAGCAGGATATCCTCGAGCGCACCGGGGCGATCGGCCAGCGACGCTGCAAGCTGCCAGAGCGCTCGCACCGCTTGGCTCGGCGTCATACCGGCCCTGGAGAGAGCAGCGTCCCCACTCCCTTTTAAGATCGGCATCGAGACGTACGTTGATCTGAGCGGCTGTTGTGGTCATGACCCCTCCTTAATACTTTAAAATTATCATAAAACTCTATGGTAAATACGTAAAGCATGTATAGCATTTATTAGCATTAGCCGTACTCTGTACACAAAAAGCCGCCGAGGCGCACTGCACCTCGGCGGCCACGTACCACCGATCTAGTTCGGTTTCACCTTTGGCATTTGCCCAGATAAAACCTGCCGAAATAGACCTGTCCCTTTTTGGCAGGTTTTAGAGCTCAACGCTTTCGGCACCGTTGATGGTTAGGTTTCGCTCGTAGAAAGCCGTGAGGGCGCGGATGGCGTACATCACGTCGCGCACGCCACCGGTCTCGTAGCTCGAGTGCATGGCCAGCTGCGGCAGGCCCACGTCCACGGCGTGCATGCTCGCCTGCATGTTCGACAGGTTGCCGAGCGTGGAGCCACCCGCCATATCGCTCTTGTTGGCGAAGGCCTGCGTGGGCACGTCGGCGTCATCGCAGATGGCTTGGAACACCGCGCGGCTAAAGGCATCGGTGCAGTAGCGCTGGTTGGCCGCCTCCTTGATGACGATGCCGCCGTTGAGCACAACCTGGTTGCGGGCATCGCACTTCTCGGCGTGGTTGGGGTGCACGGCATGCGCGTTGTCGCAGCTCACAAGCATCGAGGCGGCAAGGGCGCGATGGTACGACTCGTCGTCAAAGCCCAGCGATCCGTTGATGCGGCGCAGCGCGTCGGCCAAGAACGTCGACATGGCGCCTTGCTTGGTCTCGGAGCCAACCTCCTCGTTATCAAAGCAGCAAAAGACCGAAACATCGTGCGCGTTCTCAGCACCCAAAAATGCCTGCAGCGAGGTGTAGGCGCAGGCCAGGTCGTCGAGCTTGGGCGTCGAGATAAACTCGTCGGCCCAGCCCCAAATGCGCGCATCCTGGCGATTGACCAGGAACAGATCGCGGCCCAGAATTTGCTCGGGCTCAACATCCAACTCGTCGGCGATCAGAGCATCAAAGTCGCCCTGCTTAAGGTCACCAGCGCTGATGAGCGGGCACAGGTCAACGGCTCGGTTGGGAGCAAAGCTCTCGTTAACGCCACGGTTCATGTGGATGGCAAGGCTCGGGATAATAGCGACCTCGCGCTCGGTAGCGAGCAGACGGCTCTCGATGCGGTCGCCCTCGCGTACCAGCACGCGGCCCGCGAGTGCCAACGGACGGTCGAACCAGGTGTAGTCGATCATGCCGCCGTAGGCCTCGGTGTTCAGGCGCAGCGTCTCGCCCGCGCCGTCGAGCTCGGGCACGGCCTTAACCTTAAACGTCGGCGAGTCGCTGTGCGACGCCGTCAGCTGAAAATGGTAGTCGCCGGCAACGCCGTCCTCGCCCCACGTCGCGGCCAGGTCCTCGCCCACCTTAAAGGCAACAACGCTCGAGGTGTTGCGCTGCGTGTAATAACGCCCGCCCGGTTCGATGTCCCACGCCGCATTCTCGGGCAGGTAGGTAAAAGCCCGCCTCGTCGAGCTCGGCCATAATGGTCGCCGCCGTATGGAACATACTGGGGCACGCCTCGATAAAGTCGATAAGGTCGTTGGCGGCCTCGATATCATCGGCCGTCACATGCGCGCGCTCGGGCGTTTTCTCGATCCGTCATGCTCTCCCCTTTCGCTGGGTTGATGGTCCCCTCCAGCATACCCCGCCACGCCAGCGCCGCACTCTTCATTCCGTGCTTAATTCCGCGCCACTCACCAAGTTGAGCCATCATGCCCGCGCTCCCTTTTGCGACAATTGCGCTAACAGGACGAGAGGAGCCGTCATGAAGCCACGTAACATTGCCATCACCTGCGGTGTCGCGGGAGTCGCCGTCGGCCTTGCCGCTGCCACCGGTATCGTTTATCACAAGCAAATCAAGTCCGCCGCGTCGCTCAAACGCTTGACCGGCTACGCGGATGGCTATGACCTGTACGCAATCGACATCGCCTACGACTACGATCTCGATCGCATCATCGCCGCTGGCACGCGCGACGACCAGACCTACATCGATGCCGTGGTGGCGCAGGTGCTGCCCGGTGTGCCGGCACATGTCCAGGCGCCCCAGTTTGCCTGCAGCGCTTTTGTCGCCGTAGATGCCGAAGGTCGCGTGCGCACCGGTCGCCATTACGACTTTAAGGACGACACCTCGGCGCTGCTGGTGCGCAATCACCCACGCGGCGGCTATGCTTCCATCGGGCTTGCCGCCCTTAACAACCTGGGCGATAACACTCCGCTTGACTCCGTCGCCGGACGCGCCGCGGCGTTGATGGGCCCGTTTGCCCAGCTCGATGGTGTTAACGAATGCGGCGTGTCCATTGCCGTACTCACTCTGGATTCCAAGCCCTGTGACCAGGACACGCAACGGCCCGTCATCAACACCTCGCTCGCCATCCGTCTGGTGCTCGACCGTGCCGCCACCACGCAAGAAGCTGTCGACCTGCTTTCCGCCTACGACATGCACGCCATGGCAGGACGCGATTACCACTTCTTTATCAACGACGCCGCCGGTGACGCGCACGTAGTAGAGTGGGATCCACGCGATCCGGACCGTGCTTTCAAAGCGACTCCCGTACGCCAGGTTACGAATTTCTACGCCTGCTATGGCGACGAAGTGCTGCCCAACCAAAAGAATGGCGAGCTGGGCCATGGCAAAGAGCGCGCCGTCGCAATCGCCGATGTCCTTGACGCCCATGTCGGTGCCCAGGACGAAACGATTGTCTGGGAAGCCTTGCGCGCTGCAGCGCAAGAGCCCAATCCGGAAGACATCACCAGCAATACGCAATGGTCGGTCGTCTTTGACAATACCGAACCCGCCGCCGCTATTACGCTGCGCCGCCACTGGGGCGACGTCGACGCCTTCGCACTGTAAGGAGCCAGGCCCGTCGGCCTTACGCTCGCCTGACGTTGTTTACATTTCCATACGCTTGAGCTAACACGTTTTACCCCGTATCAACAGTGTGCGGGGGTAAACTTATGCGCATGTTATAACTTGCCCGGAAGGATTCATCATGCTTAGGATCGGTCTTCTTACCAGTGGCGGCGACTGCCAGGCACTCAACGCCACCATGCGCGGCATCGTCAAAACGCTTATGACCAACAGCGAAGAACCTATCGAGATCTATGGTTTTGAGGACGGCTACCAAGGCCTTATCTACAGCAGATTCCGTGTCATGACTCCCGCCGATTTTAGCGGCATCCTCACCCGCGGCGGCACCATCCTGGGCACGAGCCGTACGCCGTTCAAGCGCCTGGATACTCCCGAGGCCGATGGCGTCGAGAAGGTGCCGGCGATGGTCCACACCTATCATAAGCTGCAGCTCGACTGCCTGTTTATGCTGGGCGGCAACGGCTCCACCAAGACCGCCAACCGCCTGCGCGAAGAGGGCCTCAACGTTATCGCCCTGCCCAAGACCATCGATAACGACACCTGGGGCACCGAGTTGACGTTTGGCTTTACGAGCGCCATCGACGTCGCCACCAAGTGCATCGACGACATCCACACCACCGCCTCAAGTCATGGGCGCGTGTTCGTCATCGAGATCATGGGCCATAAAGTCGGCTGGATTCCGCTGTATGCCGGCGTCGCGGGCGGTGCGGACGTCATCCTGATCCCCGAGATCCCCTACGACATGGACCAGGTCATCAAGACCATCGAGCATCGCATGGAAACCGGCAGCCGCTTTACCATCGTGGCCGTCGCCGAGGGCGCCATCTCCAAGGAGGACGCGGCGCTGTCCAAGAAGGAGTACAAGAAGAAGCTCGCCGAGCGCACGAGCCCGTCGATCGTCTACGACATCGCCAAGGAGATCGAGGCCAAGACCGGTCGCGAGACCCGCGTCGCCATCCCCGGTCACACGCAGCGCGGTGGCCAGCCCGACGCTCAGGACCGCATCTTTGCGACCCAGTGTGGCGTCGAGGCGGCGCTGGGCTGCCTGCGCGGCGAGTTTGGCTACATGATTGCCCTGCGTGACGGCAAGATGTGCCACATGCCGCTCGAGGATGTCGCCGGCAAGCTCAAGTATGTCGACCCCCAGAGCGATCTTGTGCGCGAGGCCAAGGCATTGGGCATCAGCTTCGGCGACGAATAGCCTCGGCCGAAACTGCTCTCATCGGAGGCCCCAGGGCTTACCTCCCAAATCGTCCTCGGACATGTCAGGACCCCGCTGCGCGCTTCGCGCGGCGGGGTCCTTCCGTCCTGCGGAAAGATTTGGGGGGGGGTAAGCCCTGGGGCCTCCTGCGGTAACTAGGAAGGTCGAGGCTATTCGTCTTCTTGCTGCGGGTGCCTGAGGTAGGATGCGGCGTGCATTTTTGGGAGTATTCAGCAGCCGAGGGTGCCTGCATACTGGATTTTGGACGAAAGGCAGGCACTATGGGCCGCATCCTGTGGAAAATGAGCGGCTCTTGAGGCGCTGGGGGCTCTTAATCAGGGCTTTCAGCGCAGTTTTGCGCGCCCGCGGGCTCCGGGATGCTGAATACTCCGGAATTTGTACGCCGCCCCCGGGGGTACCTGTGGACAAATAGCAACCGCCCCGCCGAAATATGCATTCGGCGGGGCGGTTTATGCAATAAAGCGACTGCGGCACGTCGCAGCTCGCTACAACTCGAACCCGAGAACAGGTTACTCGGCGCTCTTGAGGGCGCCGACCATGTCGATCTTGTTGAGCGTTCGGTTGGTGACGAGGTTGACGATAAACGTAAAGACAAAGGAAAGCACTACGGCGAGCACATAACTCAGCGGCTCGACCTCAACGTCAAAGTAGAGCGACGGCATCTGCAGAATGTACGTAAAGCTCTCGGCCAGCAGGCTACCCAGCGGCACGCCCAGCGCGGCGCCAATCGCCGTGAGGATCAACGTCTCCTTGTTGACGTAGTGGTGCACCTCGCCACGGCGGAAGCCCAGCACCTTGATGGTCGCCAGCTCGCGCTCGCGCTCGGAGATGTTGGTGTTGGACAGCGTAAACACCACCACAAACGATAGGCATGCTGCCATAAAGGTCACGAGTACCACGACGGAATTGATGATAGTGAAGTTCGCCTCATAATTTTCCCAATGCTCGGCCGTGCTCGAGATGGTGAGCCAACCGTCGCTCTTAAGCTTCTTGCTAAACGCAATCTGGTCAGAAGATGAGCCCTTAAGCAGCGCAAAGATGCCGTTAAGACGTGCGCTTCGACCGAACGCACGCTCATAGGTGCCCTGCGTCATGTAAAGCGTGTTGCCCAGATAGTTAAGCGAAATGTCGCTGACTTTGACCTTGGCAACGTTGAGCGACGAATCCTGGACGTGCGCTGTGTCGCCCGGCTGAATCCCCAGCACCAGTTGCGAGCTCTTGCTCAAGTACACGTCCCCGTCACGCAAGGCGAGCGGTTCTTTGGACTCATCCTCCAGGCGCACGTAGTCACCCAAGTCACCCGTGCGGTCGTCGGGAATCACAATGATCTGTACGGTCTCGCTCTTGCCGCCAAACGGAAAAGTGACGTTGTCGGTCATGATCGGCAGCGTCGAAGTCACGGTCACGTCGGAATCCTTGGCCGCGCTTCGCTCGTCGAGCGCCGCGCACGTCTGCGTAAAGTCATCGGGATTGGCAACCGCCAGCAGGTCATAGCGCGTGATATGCCCGTACTGTTTGGGCGAAAGCGCCACCGACGTATCGCGGATGCCCATGCCGCAGATCACGAGCGCCGTGCAGCCGGCGATACCGAAGATGGTCATAAGGGCACGCTTTTTGTAGCGGAACAGGTTACGCGCTGCCACCTTGTTCAAAAAGCCCATGCGGTGCCAGATAAAGCCGATGCGCTCAAGCAAGATGCGCGAGCCGGCACGCGGCGCCTTGGGGCGCATGAGCGAAGCCGGCGTCTCGGCCATCTCGTGGCGGCAGGCGATAATCGTGGCGCCCACCACGCCCACGGCAAACAGCGCAACCGACACGAGCGACGACACGATGTCGTACGAAAGCAGCATCTGGGGCAGAGAGTACATGTCATCGAACACCGTAAACAGGAACAGCGGCAGCCCCACAAAGCCGATGATGTTGCCGAGCACGCCGCCGATCAGACAAGCCCACAGCGCATAGTCCACGTATTTGGACAGGATACGTCCGCGCGAATAGCCGAGCGCCTTGTACAGGCCAATGAGCGTGCGCTCCTCCTCGACCATACGTGTGGCGGTGGTAAGGCTGATGAGCACGGCGACGATAAAGAAGATGAACGGGAACACCGTGGCGATGGCCTCAATTGACGAGCTATCGCTTTCCACGCTCGAGTAGCTTGCGATATTGCCGCGGTCCTTGATGTACCAGGTGCATTCGCCTAGGTCGGAAAGCTCGGCGCGGGCATCGGCAAAATGCTGGTCGGCGGCGGCGCGGCGCTGGTCCAGGTCGGCTTGCGCCTGCACACGCTCCTCGCTGCCCTCTGTCATGCGGTTGATGTTATCCTGCTCGATCCCAAAGAGCATGGCGGCCTGGCGCTCGGCCGCATCCAAGCTTGCCGGCGTGTCGACCGTCAGCTCCTGAGCGCGCGCCTTCTCACGCTCCTCGCGGATCTTCTCGATATTGCCCTTGGCCTCATTAATCTTTGCCGCGTAGGCATCCGAATAGGAGTTGAGGCTCTTGGCCCCCTCGACGATCACGTGGACCGCGGAGTAGGAAGAAGATGCCGCGGCATCCTCGCTCACATAGAACTTATAGTCCGCAGTCGAAGCAGCGCGAAAGGCGTTGACGGTCGAGTCGGAGCTCACATCAGTAGGATCGAGAACCTCGGCCGTAATGGTGTAATCGCCCGCAGCAAACTGGTCCTTGGCGCTTTGGTTCGACGAGCTCGCATCATTGGCGGCAAAACTCACCGTATCGCCGAGCTTTTTGCCCGAAGCCTTCAGGAATTTCGAAGTCACCGCGACCTCGCCGGCGCTCTCGGGCAAATCGCCGCTCACCAGCACCGGTTGATCGATATTCTCTTTGGAAAGGCTCTGCACGACTACGCGCTCGCGCGTGGTACCAACGGCGGTATAGGCAGTCTCGGTATAGATGCCCTCGGCCGTCTCGACGCCATCGACCTCTTGGATCGCAGCAAGATCGTCGCGCGTAAGACCATAGGTCGACTGCACGTTGATGTCATAAACATTCTGCTGGTCAAAGTAAGCGTCGACCGAATCGCACAGATCCTCGCAACCCGCCTTAAGACCGCACATCACACTCACGCCGAGCGCGGTGATGACCACGATGGACAAGAAGCGCTTAAGACTGCCTCGGATTGTGCGGTAGATGCCACGGCGAAACACCGCCGGCACCATATCGTTTGAGCTTTGGGCAGTGCGGTAGGTCGTAAAATCCTGCTCGCGCTCCGTGTTCTGCGCGTCGCGGCGTAGGCTGTTTTGGCGATCCTGATTCATGGGCACTACCACTCGATTGTCTCGATCGGCACGGGATTTTGCTGGACCGTCTCGCTCTCCACGCGACCACTCTTAAAGCGGATCAGGCGATCGGCCATGGGCGCGAGCGCGGAGTTGTGCGTGATGATGATGACCGTAATGCCCTGCTTGCGGCAGGTATCCTGCAGCAGCTGCAAGATCTGCTTGCCGGTTTTATAGTCGAGTGCGCCCGTGGGCTCGTCGCACAGGAGCAACTTGGGGTTTTTGGCCAGCGCGCGGGCGATGGACACGCTGCTGCTCGCCGCCCGAAAGCTGCGCCGGAAAGTTAGCAAGACGGTCGCCCAGGCCAACCTGACGAAGCGTTTGCTCGGCATCGAGCGAATCGGGGCAAATCTGCGCCGCAAGCTCGACATTTTCGAGCGCCGTCAGGTTGGGGACCAGATTGTAGAACTGGAAGACAAAGCCGACGTCGGCACGGCGGTATTCCACGAGCTGTGCCTCGTTGGCGGAGCTCACGTCGCGCCCGTCCACCGTCACAGTGCCGGAGGTTACCGTATCCATGCCACCCAGGATGTTGAGCGCCGTAGTCTTGCCGGCACCCGAGGCGCCCAGGATAATGGCGAGCGCGCCGCGCTCAACGGTAAAGCTCGCGCCGTCGAGCGCGTGAATGCGGGCATCGCCCTCGCCGTACGCCTTGATGACGTCTTTGAATTCGATATAAGCCATCGATTAATTCCCATCTGGTCGGATAACTCTTTAGTATTACCCATTTCCCACCGACCAAAAAGGGACAGGTTCATTTTGGCAGGTTTTATATGGGGAAACGGGGAGCGCAGGCAAGCGCCGGGAAGGCAGAGAAATCATCGACGGGGTCAGGCCGACCGCCAAACACAACGCACGCATCTCTATCTGTCAGCAAAATCATTCGAACAGCTGTTCGTTTCTATGATATGATTCCGTTATCTAAGCAGGCCAATACGCAGAAAGGCGGCCAACATGGCGTTCGACTTTAAGAAGGAATGCAAGGAGCTCTACAAACCTGCAAGCAAGCCGAGCATCGTAACTGTCCCGCCTATGAGCTACGTTGCCGTTCGCGGAAAGGGCGACCCAAATACCGAAGGTGGCGAGTATCAAAACGCCCTGCCGCTGCTTTACGGCATCGCCTATACCGTCAAGATGTCGAAGAAAGGCTCAAGGAGTATCAAGGGCTATTTCGACTTTGTGGTACCGCCGCTCGAGGGTTTCTGGTGGCAAGACTCCCCGAGCGGCGACATCGATTATGTACGCAAGGACGATTTCAACTTTATCTCGTGCATTCGCCTGCCCGATTTCGTCACCCGAGATGACTTTGACTGGGCAGTCGCGGAAGCCACGACCAAAAAGAAACTTGACTTTTCTGCCGTCGAGCTGCTTAAAGTTGACGAGGGCCTCTGCGTTCAATGCATGCACACCGGGCCCTACGACAACGAACCGGCGACCGTAGGCGCTATGAATGAATACACGACCGAGCAGGGCTATGTCCCCGGCTTCTCAGACACCCGTTTCCATCACGAAATCTATCTCTCCGATCCACGCAAATGTGCACCGGAGAAACTTAAGACTGTGGTTCGTCATCCTATCAAGCGCGCCGAATAGCGTGGAGCGTCATCTCACGCGCTAGGTTTTAAGCCAGCCAACCAGCCGCCTCCTGGGCCGTCCGGTAATTATCTTGACGCGGCCCGTCGCATCTTATAAGTTTGTTTTGCTAAAGCTGGAAAGCCTCTCAACGATGCGCAACTCCAGCTCTTTTTTCTATCAAGAGGCTTAAATGAAATACCGGAAGTCGCGGATATCCATCAACGAACAAATAGCACTATTGACAGAATACAGGGGTCTTAAGTGCTCTGATCAAAGCGAACTCGAGCGAGCTTTGGTCGAAGTCGGCCACTACAGACTGTCGGCCTACTGGTTTCCCTACAAAACCAAATGCAAGTCCGGGATTACCATCTTTCGCGAAGGCACAACATTCGAAACCATCATCTACACGTATGAATTTGACCGAGCCCTCCGGCAGTTAATGTTTGATGCGGTCGGCAGAATTGAGATCTACCTCAAAAGCAGAATTGCCTATCTTGCCTCTGAGGAACGCGGGCCTTTCTGTTACCCAGATGTCGCCATAACGAGGCTCAACTCGGCATGTCCATCTCGCTTTGCGCCGCGCTGGGCTACGCAGCCGTCTTTGGCAGCGCCACCAATACGCTGCTCGCACCCATCCTGATTGGCTGCGAAGTCTTCGGTTTCGGTAATCTGCCGGCATTCTTCATCGTCTGCGTCGCGGCTTACCTGTTCAACATGGATAAGTCGATCTATGCCCTGCAGAAGCGGGCGTAGAAAGATGTCCAAGCAAGTGGTCTCAACCGGAAACGGCATCCCACTCTAAGGCTGTATTCCGGGACACGGTTTCCGTTTGGGACGCCATTCGGAAAGCGCATCCCGTTCTTTCACGGCGTCTTGGCTATGCAAAGTGCTCGAACGTTATTCCTCGTACGCGCCCTCGAGCCGCAGCAGCCACTCCTTGCGGTCAAGCCCGCCGGCATATCCGTTAAGCGAGCCGTCGGCGGCAACCACGCGATGGCACGGCACAATGATCGAAATAGGATTCCGCGCGACCGCGGCCCCCACGGCACGGGGAGACACAACAGGTGCTTCGTTTCCCGGTACACGATGTCGAGCCGCAACACGCTGGGCGATCTCACCATACGTAGCGACCTCGCCACGCGGGATAGAAAGCAGCTCAAACCAAACCTCACGCTGAAACGCCGTGCCAATCATATGCAACGGCGGCGTAAACCGAGGCTCCTGCCCCGCAAAATAAGCATTCAGCCAAGCCCAAGAACGCTCAAGCACCGAAGAAGCCGCGCCATTTGCCGGACTCACCGAAGACATCCCACCGGTACCAGAAACCGCATCGGCGCCTTCAACATGTTCGGGATCTTCTTTGAGAAGCGTGGAGCCAAAGTGCTCCTGCCCCTCAAACCAAAGCCCCGTCAAACCGCGGCCATCAGCGGCAAGCAGGATTTCGCCCAAAGGCGAAGCAAACGTCGTCGTGACCACCAGCGGCTCCTTTCAAAACTCCGCAACATAATACCGCGAATTGTGCAGACAACCCCACAGATACGTCTGGGCGGGCTCGCAATTGCTTAAGCGAGGCTGTTTTCCCCAATCAAGCGAAGAAGACGCAGGGCTTCGACGCCAGAGAGGTACCTCTATCAGCTGAGCTCTAATACTTTCCCGAGAAGTGAACGAGTAAAAACGAAGCCCCGGAGCATCCACACCTTTAGCCCAAAAAACCGCAGGATTCACGCTGTAAAACCGCAGGAAATAGCGGTCAAAATATGCCAATGCTTCGGGGGTCCAAATAAGCTCGTTCACTTCACGGGAAAGTATTAGACCCCGATTCACCCCAACCCCAAAGTCGCCCCAGGCAGCAGGCGCGACAGCGCCGCGGCTGCCGTCACGGCCCCGCAGTCACCCCAGGCAGCAAGCGCAACGCGCCGCAGCTGCCGGCCGCGCCCCACAGTCCCCCAAGGCGGCAGGCGCAAAGCGCCGAGGCCGCCGCCGGGACCAGGGCCCGCAACGGCCACGTGCCCTCACATCAGTCCAGCGGCCCCAACCAACAACGGCCCCATCGCAGACCGCTTGCAGCAGCGTCGCCGCAGGCGGGGGCCGGGCTTGGTTTTCAGAACACTCCGCACTGATATCTTCTGTATTGAAGACGTCGATGATGCACCCGTATACCATTGACGTCGACACCATCAGATGCGGACCGCGCGGTGACCCCACATTCCGCTGGCGCCCACAGGGCTGCCCTCGTTTCCTGACATGTCCCGCGAGGGCCGCGGCGAGCCGAGACCGCCGCATGACCTAATAGGAGCATGGAGCGATACCGCGGACCCGAACAACCGCATTCTATCGCGCCCCGTCAGTGTGCCGTCTGCCCGGTCCAGGCGAGCACGGAAAGAACGGAGCGAGACATGCAAAACGAATCGACACCCGGCGCCCGCGGGCCGGTCTTCTGCGGGGTCGACACCCACGCCGACTCGCACTGGCTGTGCGTCCTGGACTGGAGGGGCCGCAAGGTCCTGTCCCGCCAGTTCCCCGCCGACGCGGCGGGCTACGAGGCGCTCGCCGGGGCGATCGCGGCGGCCGGGGAGCCGGCCTGCGTCGCGATGGAGGGGACGTCGTCCTACGGGGCGGGCCTCACCAGGCACCTCGCGTCGCTGGGGATGCCCGTGCGCGAGGCGCTCTCCCCGGCGGGGACGCAGAGGAGGCGCCCGGGGCAGGGAAAGTGCGACGAGGCGGACGCGGAGAGGGCCGCCCGCGCGGCGATGTCCGGCTCAAGGCTCGGGACCCCCAAGAGCCAGGACGGGTGGGTCGACGGGGTGCGCTGCATGCTCGCGGCGCGCTCCGGGGCGGTGAAGGCGCGGACCTCGGCGATCAACACCGCGAGGTCGCTGCTCACCACCGCGCCGGAAGGGCTCAGGTCGAGGTTCCGCGGCATGGGAGGGCCGAGGCTGATGGAGGAGCCCCTCCGTGCGCGCCGAGGGCGCGCTGGGCGCCGCGCTCGGAGCGCTGGCGGACCTGTGGGCGGCGGCGCGCGACGCGGCGCTCGACATGGAGCGCGCGATCGAGGCGTCCCTGGAGGAGAACTGCCCCGCGCTGCTGGCGATGTACGGGTGCGGGCCCGTGAGCGCGGCCAAGCTCGCGGTCGCGGCCGGGGACAACCCGGGCAGGCTGCGCTCCGAGGCGTCGTTCGCGGCGATATGCGGCGCCTGCCCCATCCCCGCCTCGAGCGGCAAGACCGTGAGGCACAGGCTCAACAGGGGCGGCGACCGGCAGGCGAACAGCGCGCTGCACGAGATCGCGAGGCAGAGGGTCATGCGCGACCCCGAGACCGCCGAGTACGCCGAGAGGGCGAGGGCGCGGGGGAAGAGCGACGGGGAGGTCATGAGGTGCCTCAAGCGCTACGTGGCCAGGGAGGCGTACCGGGCGCTGATGCGCCCGCACGAGATCGAGGAGGCCCGAGGACGCCTCGGGGCTCGTGGCGGCCAGGCGCGCGGCGAAGGTCAGCCAGGTGAGGGCGGCGTCCATACTGGGCACCAGCGAGAAGTACATCTCGATGCTGGAGAGGGGCCAAAGGGAGCTCAAGCCCATAAGGAGGGCCTACGAGGCATGGGTCGAGGCGGGGCTTCCGCTCGATTGGGACAGGCAGGCCTTCGAGGCCGAGCGCAAAATGGATTCTAAAAACACCTTGCCAAATAGGAGCGTCAGACCAGTGTGGCGCCTTGTCCGCGGCCCGAAGGAGCAGGACAAGGCGCCACACATGGTCGAGGACGTTCTGAAAACCAAGCCCGGCCCCCGCCGGACAGATCCACCGTTACTCGCAGAGCAGCTTGGCGATCTGGACGGCGTTGGTTGCCGCGCCCTTACGGATTTGGTCGCCGCAGCACCAGAAGGTGATGCCGCGCGCAGCCTCGGGGTTCGAGATGTCGCGGCGTACGCGACCGGCCCAAATCAGGTCCTGGTCGGACGTATCCATCGGCATGGGGAAGCGGTCGTGCGCATCCTCGGCGCTCATGTCGTCAACCAGCTTCACGCCCGGAGCGGCAGCCAGCGCGGCACGGGCCTCCTCAACCGTAATGTCACGCTCGAACTCGAGCGTAATGCTCTCGGAGTGCGAGCGCAGCACGGGCACGCGCACACAGGTGCAGTTCACGCGCAGCTCGGGCAGATGCATGATCTTGCGGCCCTCGTTTTGCAACTTCATCTCCTCGGAGGTAAAGCCCTCTTCCTTGACGCCGCCAATCTGCGGAATCAGGTTGCTCGCCAGCTGGGCGGCAAACGCGCGCGGCTCGGGAATCTCCTCGCCGCGGCCCAGGGCGGCCAGCTGAGCCTCGAGCTCGGCCATACCGGGAGCGCCGGCACCCGAAGCCGCCTGGTACGTCGAGACGATCATGCGCTTCACGCCAGCGAGCTGATGCAGCGGCCACGTGGGAACCAGGCCGATAATGGTCGCGCAGTTGGGGTTGGCGATAAGGCCGTGATGCCACTTGATGTCGTCGGCATTGATCTCGGGCACAACCAGCGGCACCTCGGGATCCATGCGGAAGGCATGGCTGTTGTCGACCACGACGGCGCCGCGCTTGACGGCCTCGGGCAGTAGCTCCTTCGCGATGTCGTCGCCGGCAGCTCCAAGCACAATGTCACAGCCCTCAAAGGCCTCGGGACAAGCCTCTTCGATCACGATCTGCTCGCCACGGAACTCGACGGTCTTGCCCGCAGAACGCGCGCTCGCCAGCAGCTTGAGCTTGCCAACCGGGAACTCCTGCTCGTTGAGGCACTCGAGCATCTGGGTGCCCACGGCTCCCGTCGCGCCCAAAATAGCAACCGTGTACTGTTTCATGCTTCCCCCTTTAAAGGTTGTGGCTTTTGCCCGCACGCCAAGCAGGCCGATTATTGTTGCCAGTGTATACAAGAACGGGGCGGGCACGAAACCCGCCCCGTCGAAACGAAACCGAAACGAAACGCCCGCCATAGATTTTTGAGGCAAGTCCAAAAATCTACTGGGATAGCAGCTACTTGTGGAGCGCGACCAGAGCGGGATCGACCGGCGCGGGAGCCTCCAGATCGGAGACCTTCACAATGCCGTTCTCGTCGGAGAAGGCGCGGTAAATGGTCTGAATCGCCAGATCAAAGTCCTTCTCCTCCACACCGATGATGATATTGATCTCGTCGCAGCTCTGCGAAATCATACGCACGCTCACGCCAGCCTGGCCAAGCATGCCAAACAGGTGGCCCGAGATGCCGGCACGACCGCGCAGGTTACGGCCGACGGTCGCGATAAGTGCCAGACCCTCGACAACCTCGATCTCGAGCGGCTCGACCTCCTGCTGAATGTCGCCCACGAGCGAGTACAGTGAATCGTGAACGTCCCGCTCCTGCACCACGGCGCCAAAGCGGTCGACACCGGTGGGCATGTGCTCGACGGAAACGTCATAGCGCTCGAACACCGAAAGCGCACGGCGCATAAAGCCGACGCGGGGCTTGGTGCGGTCGCGGGCGACGTTGATGGCGACAAAACCGCGCTTGCCGGTCACGCCGGTAATGATGGGCTCCGCCTCGCCTTCATCAGCCGTCTCGCTAATGATGGTGCCGGGGTCCTGCGGCGCATTGGTGTTCTTGATGACCAGCGGAATGCCTGCCTCGCGCACGGGGAACACGGCTTCCTCGTGCAGGACGCTTGCGCCCATGTACGAAAGCTCGCGCAGCTCCTCGTAGGTAACGCGCGCAATGGGCTGAGCCTCGGGAACAATGCGAGGATCGGCAGAATAGAAGCCCGAAACGTCGGTCCAGTTCTCGTACAGGTCGGCGCCCAGGCACTTGGCCAGGATTGAGCCGGAAATATCGCCGCCACCACGGTCGAGCAGCTTGATCTGGCCCTCACGCGTCGCGCCGTAGAAACCGGGCATAACAAAGCCGCCCTGCTGGCCGTACTCCTGCACCAGCTCGGAGGTGCGATTCATGCTGAGCGTACCGTCGTGATGGAACGCAACGACCGTCGCGGCATCCAGGAACGGCAGGCCCAGGTACTCGGCCATCAGGCGGGCGGTAAAGTACTCGCCACGGCTCACAAGCTCCTCGGTGGAGTAGCCGCCCGAGCGGGCGCGCTCGGCAAAGGCCGCGAACTCCTCACGGATGGGATAGGTAAGCTCCAGCTCGTCAGCAATATCAAAATAGCGCTGGCCAATGTCCTCGAGCAACTCCTCGCACGACACGTGATACTTAACGTGCGCGTTAACCAGGTAGAGCAGGTCGGTCACCTTGGTGTCGCCCTTAAAGCGGCGACCGCAGGCAGAAACCACCACAAAACGGCGGGCAGGGTCGGCATCGACGATGGCCTTGATCTTCTTGAAGTGTTCGGCGTCGGCGACCGACGAGCCGCCAAACTTGGCAATCTTAATCATGGGCTGGAGGTTACCTTTCTAAAAGCCTCTGCAAACCTAGTTTTGCGCGCTCTGATACCATGGTTTCACCGATTGGGTCCAAGGCATCCGAGGAGCAGTGTTATATGGGAACTTATCATAGTACACGAGGACGCACTTTATCGTGCTCAAGTAAGGTGGCAATCCGTACCGGCATCGCTCCCGACGGGGGTTTGTTTGTCTCGGACGAGCTCGGCACCCAGCAGGTCGATATCAGCTCGCTTGCAGATAAATCGTACTTTTGAAATCGCTCAAGATGTGTTGGGAATGTTACTGAATGATTACACGGCCGAAGAAATTTCGGCGTGTGTCGACGAGGCATACCGCGGCACGTTCGCGAGTGAAGAGGTTACGCCGCTCGTCAAACTCGACGCAGCGCCGGGTGCTGACGCCCCTCAGACCTATGTGATGGAGCTCTTTGGCGGCCCCACAAGCGCCTTTTAAGGACGTCGCCCTGCAGATGCTCCCCCGTCTGATGGCCCGCACTTCCGCCAGGGACGGCGGCGCCGAGCGCATCATGATCGTCACCGCCACGTCGGGCGACACCGGCAGGCCGCACTCGCCGGTTTTGCCGACGCGCCGGGCACGGGCATCACCGTCTTTTATCCCGAGGGCAAGGTCAGCCGCGTTCAGAACCTGCAGATGTCCACGCAGGAGGGCGATAACGTCGCCGTCTGCGGCATCCGCGGCAACTTTGACGACGCCCAGAGCGCCGTCAAGCGCATCTTTGCCGATAAGGAGCTTGCCGAGCGCCTGGAAGCCGCCGGCACGGTGCTTTCGAGCGCCAACTCTATCAATGTCGGCCGTCTGGTACCGCAGGTCGTCTACTACTTTGCCGCCTATGCGCAGCTGCTGCGCGCCGGCGCTATCGAGGCTAGCGACGCCGTAGAGTTCTGTGTGCCCACCGGCAACTTTGGCGATATCTTGGCCGGCTACTACGCCAAGCGCATGGGCCTGCCCGTCGCCAAGCTCATCGTCGCGAGCGACAAGAACAACGTGCTTGCCGACTTCCTGACCACCGGCGTCTACGACCGTAACCGCCCGTTCTTCACGACCATCTCGCCGTCGATGGACATCCTCATCAGCTCTAACCTGGAGCGCATGCTGTACTTCCTGTCCGATGGCGACTGCGAACTCGTTGCCGGCCTTATGGAGCAGTTGGCACAGACCGGTCGCTACGAGGTACCCGCCGAGCTGCTGGCCAAGATTCAGAGCGTCTTTGGCTGCGGCTGGGCCAGCGAGGACGAGGTCCGCGCTGCCATCAAGAGTTGCTGGGACGCCAACGGCTACGTGATCGACCCGCACACCGCTTGCGGCTATCACGTCTTTGAAAAGGTCGCTCCCGCCGAGGGCGCCAAAGGCTCGCGTGCTGCTTTCGACCGCCAGCCCCTACAAGTTCCCGCGCGCCTGCTGCGACGCCCTGGGCCTCGACGTTCCCGAGGATGATTTTGAGGCTATGCGTGTACTCGAGCAGGCCACCAACACGGTCGCCCCGGTCCAACTCTCGCCGAGCTTGAGTCCAAGCCTGTCCGCTTCGAAGACGTCTGCGACGTAGCCGACATGGCCAACTACGTCGAGTCTGCAAAAAAGATGACTACCAACTAAAACCCCTTATAAGGCGCCGGCGAAAGCCGGCGCACCTTCTTTTTATTTAGCTTTCGGGATAATGACGAGCATGCGAGCGGGTCTGGCCGTTTAGTTCGTCGCGAGTTCCGCACGAGCCGGTAAGCACTTAATGTGCTTTCCGAGCGAGCCAGGACTGCCCGAGCAGCGAACTAAACGGCCAGACCCGCCCAGGAGGACCCACATGATCAAAATCACCGTCCCAGCAACCAGCGCCAACCTAGGCATCGGCTACGACACCCTCGGCATGGCCGTCAGCCTCTACTCGTACTTCACCTTCGAGCGCGCCGACAAGCTCACCATCACGGGCTGCCCCAAGGAGTTCCAAAACGAGAATAACCTGGTCTATGTGAGCTTTGTCGATGCGCTGGCCGCATGGGGCGAGCCGGCCTTCCCCGTTGCCATCGACATCCAGACCGACGTGCCCGTCGCCCGCGGCCTGGGCTCCAGCTCCACCTGCGTCGTCGCCGGCATCATGGCAGCCGCCGCACTGACGGGCCACACCGTCGACCGTGCCGAGCTTGTTCGCATTGCCACCGAAGTCGAGGGGCATCCTGATAACGTCGCTCCCGCTATCCTTGGCGGCGCCGTCTGCTCCTTTACGCCGACCGATTCGCTCCCCCAATGTCTGCGCTACGAGGTGAGCGATCGCTTGCGTTTTATTACCGTGATTCCTCCCTACGAGGTGCATACGAGCGAGGCGCGCAAGGTCGTGCCGCAGGAGGTTCCGCTCTCCACCGCCGTATGGCAGATGGGCCGCATCGCCGGCATGACGCGCGGCTTGAGACTGGTGACCTCGACCTGATTGCCGCCGCCAATGACGACCGCATCCAGGAACCCTATCGTCGCCGCCTGATTCCCGACTACAACGCCGTGCGCGACACCTGCCTTAACGGCGGTGCCAAGACCATCTGGATCAGCGGTTCGGGCTCGACCCTCATGGCCGTGACTGACGACACCATCGTGGCAAAGTTCCTGCAGGTCAAGCTGCGCGAGCAGTTCCCTAAGTGTGATACGCATATTCTGACGTGCGACACGGAAGGCGCTCAAATCGAGTACCTGTAGCGCCCTGCCTCATTGCTCTCACCGGCCCCCTTGGGGCTTCCCCTGAAAACGTCCTCGATCATCCCTGCGTTTACCTTGCTGAGGATGTCTACAGGGACCCACGCTTTGAAGGGGCGCCGGGCAGATAGGGGCTTTTTAGGTCACATAATAAACTGTTTATCTATGCTACTATTTAACTAGGCATCGCAGTATGGAGGTGGTCAAAGTGTTACGCACACTCAAAGCTTCGTTTTTCCTCTCGATACTTTTGATATTACCGATATGTTTCTCGTTTAGCCCTTCGACTGCTTATGCTGCAGAAAGCGATGCTGTCGCAATTTCTGGCGCAACCCAAGATTTTGATTTAACGAAAGGTCCCGAGCAGTCTCATCAAATCAAGCTTAAGGATGGGACCGTTGCAGTAATAGGAATTAAAAAACCAATGAACCCAGCCTGATATGGGACAGTTACTACAACAACGCATCTGGAACTTGGACTATCTATTACAACAGTCCTTTTATTTATCGCGAATTCAAGATCAAGATAGCGAACTCGCTCATTACCAGCGCTTGGGGGACAAAACTATACGACTATCGGCTGTACGGTAACTAACGAGTCCTTTATATGGAACTCGAAACAGGCGACATATCGACTCAACTATGAATCGATGGGGATGACGTCCGGTATCGCCGTGTTGCAAGCGACCATGGAAGGCAGCACGCTCCACACCTATGCAAACTAGACTCACATCAATTGAGGAAGTTCAATGATCCCAATTCCTGCACGCTCAGACATTATGATCGCTCTCGTTTGGATTCTCGTCGGAGTGCTTATTTGGCGTATCTGCAAATGGGTTAAAAACAAGAAATAGTTGATAAAACGTATATGCCATTTATGCGATGCTTGGGGCCGTTAAATCGGCCCCTATTTCTATAGCTTTTCAAGCAGCAGTCACCCATTTGGAAGTCGCAATGCCATTCATACGATTTCGGCCCTTTAAGCCGCTATCTATTGGTAGGGACTCTTGCTGGTAAGGAGCGCTTACTAGATACAAACCTTGGCAATATATTGGTTTAGGCGGCGCTGGTTTCTTTGTATTCGAAGACTGGCTCTAGGAGATCTTCGATGTTGCAGTGGAGGGCTTTTGCTATGGCTCTTACGCTTGTTACCGAAGCTTCATTGATGTTTCTCTGGCGCTGCTCGTACATTTGAATTGAGCGGAGTGACACACCCGATTCGTATGCTAGGTCTTGTTGGGTTTTCTTAAGCTTCTTCCTTGCTAACGCAAGTTTTGTTTGCCTGGACGCTTTCTTTGCCATATCGCAGACGAGGCGAGCCACGCGTTCCTCCGAGGCTTCGTGCCAGGGGTAGTACAGACTGCGCAGCGCATCAAATGGAACGACATGCAGCAAATCTTCGAAAGACTCTCCTAGGCGCCACTGAAGGTATGCCAATATCCAGCCTGTCCAATATTCCGGTGTCTTTTCGAATCGGTAGGTTCGATTTGGCATCGGCCTTGATTGATAGCCCGACCTTTCGGCGATAAGCGCGAACAGTTCAACGCCCGATTTTCCCGACACTACCCATGCGTTGCCACGCTCAAACTCACGGGCTACGCCGCTCAGGCAAAAGAGTTCAGCAACTTCCGATCCTTCTGCTCCATAGTCGTTCACGGCATAGTCAAAGCAGTCGCCGAGGTTGTTCATTGCATCCTCAAGGTAATAGACGGGATATGTTCTACTCGGTCCACAATCCGTCAACTCTTGGATCATCTAAATCAACCCTCCCTGTCATTAAATCCCTAATGTAGACACCCTAGGAGTCGAATCCATTCACTGTTTCCAAATACTTGCGCCGCGCGTTCTGCTCTCGCTTAAAGCGCTTGGGATAATACTCAGATCCCAACGCCTGCTTCCATTCGCGGAATCTGATTACTGAAAACGCACGCTCACTCATAAGAGCGTATTGGATGCCCAAATCGCCCAAACGCATAATGAGTTGCAGTTGCCTAAGCGAGATCATGCCGTTAACGAACTGTCTTGCAAACGAAAAGTAGGAATCGTCGGCGCGATAACCTCGAATTACGTCATAGGGAGAAATATCAATCAGGCAGTTATCCAGCAGATAGCGAAGTCCTTCGCGCGCCAGCGGTGTCGAAACATTGAACTCCCTATTGTTAGCCAAAATCGCAAGCCAATTGAGAATTGAAAACTCCCCGACTCCAAATCCAAGACCGCGAGACCATCCATATCGAGCTCATATCGATTCGCAATGCCATCAGACTCAGTCCGGCATGCCCACTCCATTGCCATTTCCTCATGTGGCGTGCAATAAAACCCACACCCATAGTCATTGAATTGTCTGCATTTATCCAACGACGGATGCTCGACAACAACCTCCGACCCGTGCCAAAGCTCCATATCGACCTCCAAAAATATCACCTCAGTGATAGTTTACCAATAACTATCACTGAGGTGATATAGATGAAAGCTTTTGAGGGGTTGCAGCCTGACTAAAGGCAGGCCTCAGCAATGCGGCGCTTAAGCTCGTCGATGCCCACGCCGGTCTGGGAGCTTGTGATGATTACGTTCTCGGCCGGGACGTTGAGCTGCTTTTTGATGGCTGCTGCCTGGCGGGCCTGTTGGGTGCGGCTGAGCTTGTCGGCCTTGGTGAGGCAGACGATAAAGTTGAACTCGTTGCCCTGCAGGTAGTCAATCATGTCGTGATCGAGCTTGCTGGGGTCGTGGCGGATATCCACCAGAGAGACGACCAAGTTAAAGCTGCGCTCGGAGTCAAAGAAATCGCCAATGAGCTCGGCCCAGCGGTCGCGCTCGGCCTTGGAACGACGGGCGAAACCGTAGCCCGGCAGGTCCACAAAATGCACGTCGTCGGCCTCAAAAAGTTGATGTTGCTCGTCTTGCCCGGCGTGCTCGAAACCTTGACCAGGTTCTTGCGGCCAAAGAGTTTGTTCATGATGGAGGACTTGCCCACGTTGGAGCGGCCGACGAAGCTCACCTCGGGACAGGTTGACTCGGGAATCTGCGAAACCTTGCCGTAGCTGGCGACGAACTTGGCAAGCTGGTAGTTAATTGAATCGGCCATGGACACTCCTTGGTCGTAGGTTCTTACAAAAACGGGCGTGCTATTGCGCGGCGGCGATACGACGAACGATGTCAAGCGTGATGCCGCTCGCGGTGCGAGCGTACTCGTCCGAGATCGAACTCGCGCTCGCAAAACGCGTCATATGCCTCGTCACAATTATCGCTGATAGCGCGCAGTACCAGGCAATCGACACCATTCTTGGCCGCGATGTGCGCAATTGCCGCGCCCTCCATCTCGACGCAATCGGCATGCGTGGCCTCAATCGCAGCGTTACGCATGGCGTCACCCGTAACAAAGCGATCACCCGTGGCGATAGTGCCACACAGGAACTGCTTGGGGTCCTTCTCCGCAGAAGTCTCATCCGCCGAGGCATCCACAAATCCATGCTCGGCAAGCACGGCGGCGGCAACATCAGCCAACGCCGGTGTCGAGACAAACTCCTCGAGCCCCGGCGCGGACTCGGCGATGAGTGCCGTATCGGTATCCAGATAGCGCAGGCACTTGCCTATAACCACGTCGTTAATATGGAGTTTAGGGTTTAGGCCGCCCGCAATGCCCGAAAACACAAACGGCCTGCGGGCGTATTTGCTGATGAGATGCTGCGTTGCGGCAGCGGCGTTCACGGTCCCCATGCCTGCCGTCGTGGCGACTACTGTCAGACCCGAAAGCCCACCGTTCACAACGGTCAAGCCCGCCTCCTGCGACTCATGCGTGCCACTCAGCTCTTCCTTAATCTGCGCAACCTCTTTTCGAGTGCGCCTATGATCGCGATGGTTGCCATGCCATCCCCCAAATCCGTGCAAATTGCTTATCCACGGTATGGTACCAGCATTTTGGCTCAACCGTGTCAGCACCAAGCCGTTAGGCCAGTACAGCTCGGGTATCATAAAGGGGCAAAAATGGCTTGTTAGCCGATGGCCGACCTGAGCTCCGCACGGCGCTTTTTCATACCGGCCATAACGGCATTGCGCAGCTCGGGCATGCGCGCGGTATCCATCTGAGGTACGCCCTCAAGCTTATAGGGAATGCCCAGTTGCTCGTACTTGACGACACCCATCGTGTGATACGGCAGCATTTCCAGGCCCACCACGTTGTGCCATGGAGCGATGAGGCGACCGAGCTTTCGCACTCCTCCACCGTGTCGGTAATGCCCGGCACCACCACGTGGCGGATAACGACCTTGATCTTTGCGACGTGCAAGTTCATCGCCGAACGCCAAGATGCGTGCGGGATCGCAACCGGTCAGCTTTTTATGCTCGACCGGGTCGGCATGTCTTAATATCGAGCAGTACCATGTCGGTCTCGTTGAGCACGGCATCGAACTTCTCGGGGTGGTTGGGGTCAAATGCATAGCCACAGCTATCTAGGCAGGTATGTACACGGCCATCGGGGTTGTTATGCATAGCACGAAACAGATCGGCCAAAAACTCGGGCTGCAGGAGCGGCTCGCCGCCGGACACCGTAATGCCACCGCTGCGATAGAACTCGTGGTTACTCTGGAACTCATCCATCAGGTGTTCGACGGTCACCATGGTGCCGCCGTTGACCGACCAGGTATCGGGATTGTGGCAATACGCGCAGCGCATGGGACAGCCCTGAACAAACACCACAAAGCGGATGCCGGGTCCGTCGACCGTTCCCATCGTCTCGATCGAATGCACGCGGCCAAGGGCAAACGCAGAGTCCTCGGGACGAGCGTCCACACCCTCAAGCGTCATTTCTGCCATTCGCGCTACCTTGCCTCTCCTTGGATGCAACCAATTAAAATGCCAGAGTCATTCTAGCCCATGCGTTTGCGTTTAAACGTCTCGGACTAGAACGGCACGTTTTAATCTATCCCCCATCACCATGGCTGGGGGCTACGTCGAGATGTCAGGCTGAAGAACGCTCGCCTGCGGCCTTTACGCCTTAAGCGTGAGCACCGCACCGAAGGCGGTCGGGCCGCAATGGCTCGAGATGACGCCGCCGACCTGAGTCCAGGTAACGTCCTTAAAGCCCAGATCATGCGCATAGACCTCCATGTCATCGCGCAGCTCCTGGGAAAGGCCCACCGAATACGCCAGGCCAATATGCGAGTAGTCGATCTCGCCCTTCTCTACCATGTGATCAATAAAGGCACGGGCGCATTTGAGCATAGAGCCGCGGAACTTCTTGGTCGCCACAAACTTACCGCCCGTTACCTCAATGCAGGGCTTAATCTTGAGCAGGTGGGCGCCAAGGAACGCGACGTTTGACAAGCGACCACCTGCCTTAAGGAAGGCAAGGTCGGTAGGAACAAAGCCCAACAGCACGCGGTCCATGACGGAATTCGTAAATGCAAAGATCTCGTCGACGGTGGCATCGGGGTGAGCCTCGATGTATTTGGCGGTCTCGACGACAACGAGCGACTGGCCCACCGAGACAAAGCGCGTGTCCATGGAGAACACGTAGTCGCGCCCCTGAGCCGCAATCTTAGAGGACTGATGCGAACAGGTCGTGGCCTCGGAATATGCAAGATGCAAAATAGTCGCGTCGGGCTGCTCGGCATGGATGCGGTCGTACACATGCGCAAAATCCGCTGGCGAACAGCCACTGGTCTTGGGCATCACGCCAAACTCGTTGCAGCGCGAATAAATCTCGAGCGGATCGATCGAGCCGTCCTCGACGGTCTCGTCACCAATCGTGACACGCATAGGCACGCGCACGATGCCGTAGCGCTCGCAGAGCTCCGGCGTTACATCCGACCCAGACTCAACCACGATTACGTACTTGCCCATTATCATCACGACCTATCTCAACGTCGACTTTCCAATACCAAGCACAGGCCACCGCACTGTTGTGCAACAGCATCTAAGCGCCAAAGAGACGCCGCCCCTTGCACACAACAAAGGACAGCGTCTCCTGGAAAACTCCGTGCTTACCTGGGATTTTACACGGTTTATTAATAGGTGTTACTTACTCCGCAAACGGTAGCTATACGCGATAAACGGTAGTTCGCTGCGGCAACTGCGACACATTCCGCCCAGCAAGTCCAATCGTGTTCCACGCACGGTTAATGCGCGAGACGGTAGAAATCCATCGACGCCGCACCCTCGGCATGCAACCCCATCGCCGAAACCGCCGGCGAATAGGTACGGCTCGTAAGTGCCGCCTCGCCGCCGTTGCCAAAAATCTCGACCATCGTAGTGTCCGAAAGCACGCGCAGGTCGCGAAGCTCGCTGAGCTCGATCGACCTCTGGTCGCGCCCATAGCCTTCGTCACCCATGTCGAGGGTAAGCATCCCGTCCGCATAGCGCACAAAGACACCCTTGCGGATTTCGAGCTCGACCATCTTGGCGCCCTCACAGGAAACTACAAGATCAAACAGGCGGCCCGGCTCCTCAACGGTTTCACCGCCTGTCGCGCGAACGCAGTCGCCGCGCATCCTCTCAATCTCGTGCGCCGGCTGCTGGCAGAGTTTACCATCGCGCATGCTCAGCTCTCGCGGCACCGTCAACGCTCACTGCCACCGCGCGCCACCGTCGGGTTTTCCGCCGTCGCATCGGGGCAACCCGACCATCCGATCATCAAACGCCGGCCTGCAGCATCCTCAAAGGACTGCGGAGCATAGAAATCAAAACCGGCATCGACCATCGGGGGGCATGCCCTGCCCGGTGATCTTAAAACTCGGCGCCTCCCAATCGGCCTCGATGGGGAACCACACGCATTGATGCGGATTGCGGTAACGCCAACCATCGGCAGGCACACCCTGCGGACAGCAAACGAGAACAAGCTCGCCATCAAGCTCAAACAGATCAGGGCACTCCCACATAAAGCCAAACTTCTCGCCCAGCTCAATGCGCGTCGCATAGCTCCAGACCCCTAAATCACGCGAAGTATAGACAAGCACGCAGCCACGGTCGTCTTTCGTACGAGCGCCCAGAACCATGTAGTAGATACCATCGTGCTCAAGGATCTTGGGGTCGCGCACGTGCGTACCGATATCGTCGGGGTAATCGACTGGTCCAACAGCCATGCGCTTCTCGCCCAATTCGTCGGGATTCTCGGCAACCATATGAATCTGGTTTTGCTCACGGCCCGTCAACACGTAGTCGTAATCATCGCGGTCAAAATGCTTGACGTTGCCGGTATAGAAGTAGTGAATCTTGCCATCGCGTACAAAGGCAGAACCAGAATACGCCCACTCGAATCCAAATCGGAATCGGGAACAGCACGGGGCCGTGATTTTCGTACGTCACAAAATCCTTTGTCGTCAGATGGTTCCAAAGCACTGGACCGCCATGCGCAGCATCGAACGGATCGTATTGATGATAGATGTGATACGTATCACCAATCTGAACCAAACCGTTGGGGTCGTTGAGCCAACCAAGCTCAGGCTCCACATGGAACAGGAGCCTATCGGGGTCGGACGCGATGCGACCCGCCGTCTCATCCTGTCCGGCACGCCACTGCTCATAGTCCGCGCGTGTCACCTTATTGTTTTGATTAAACATCGCCATTGACCTTCTCGTCTATAGGGAAGGACGCCCGACTCACCCGAGCCGAACGCCCTTCCTCAAATGGACTTATCCGCACATTACACTGAATGGCTCAACTAGAAGCTGACATCGAAGCCTGCGCCAGCGCCCCTCTTCATCGGTGGTCGGCACGCCCTTTGCCTTGTTGTAGGCAAAGATCAAGACGATCGGCACGATAAAGGCGATGAGATTGCCAGCCACATACCACACGAGGGTCTCGGGCGTGACGATGAGCAGGCCAAGCACGCCGGTCAGACCCTGACCGATAGCGCGCACCTCAAAGAGCTTGACGAAGGCACCGCCGCAGCCTGCACCGATGCATGCGCAGATGAACGGAATAATCGAGTAGCGCATGTTTGCAGCAAAGATAGCGGGCTCGGAGATTCCGACCAGCGTCGGGATAAAGGACGACATGCAAATGTTGCGCTCTTTGGAATGCTTCTTGTGAATGAGGTACATGCCGATGGCGCCGCCGCCCTGGGCGATGATGGAAACCGACCAGATGGCCTGGATGTAGTTGAAGCCAGTCGTGGCAACGAGGTTTGCCTCGATACCCTGGATGAACTGATGTGTACCGGTAACGACAAGCGGCTGCAGGAACGCGGCGAAGACAAAGGCACCAAAGACGCCCATCCTGTTGTACAGGATATCGATTACGCCGGCGAGGACGTCGCCGATCAGGTTGCCGAGCGGGCCGAACACGGTGAACAGGGCGACGTTAGCAAGAATCAGGTAACGGTCGGGACAAAGACGAAAGAAACGACCTCGGGGATGTACTTCTGGGCAATCTTCTCGACCTTGGCCATAAACCAGGCAGTCAGGATTGCGGGGAACACACCACCCTGGAAAGCAACCATGGGAATGGATAGCGGACCGAAGTTCCAGTACTCAGCACCCGTCGGGTCCATAACGAACGTGTTGCGGTTCATAAGGCTCGGGTGAACCATGACGATACCGACGAGGATGCCCAGGATCGGGTTACCGCCAAAACGCTTGACCGCGCTGTACATAACCAGGACAGGCAGGTAGTCGAACGTGGTGGCGATAATGGCAAAGAAGCTTGCGAGGTTCTTGAGGAACTCGCTGTGATCGGCGAGGCTGCCTTCCATGCCAAAGAGGCCGTTGGCAACGATCAACGACTTAAGGCCGATGATGATTGCAGCGCCGACGAAGGCGGGAATGATGGGGATAAAGATGTCCGAGAATACCTTGAGGACCGAGAAGAACTTGCCCTTCTTGTCCGCCTCGGCGCCCTTGACCTCGGAAGCACTGATCTCCTTAACGCCCGTCAGAGCCATAAACTCATCGTAAACCTTGTTGACGGTACCGGTACCGAAGATGATCATGAGCTGGCCGCTGTTGTACAGCACGCCCTTGACGCCATCGATGTTCTCGAGCTCGGCCTTGTTGTATTTGCTCGTATCCTTGAGCACCAGACGCAGACGGGTCACGCAATGCGTGGCGCCCTCGATGTTCTCCAGTCCGCCGACGTTGTCGACGACTTGCTGGGACACTGCCTTGTAGTCCATGTTCCTCTCCATTCCTTTTCTAAATCATAAAACGGTTCGTTGCCGCTACAGAGACGCAATCGTTGCGTTTGCGCACTTGAGCGCACCGTCGGTGACGGTAAGCGCCACACCCTGGCCCTGCTTGTTGCAGAAGCGAGCGTTGAGCGCAACATCATCGACAAAGATGGTCGCGATGTCGTCGTCGACGACCAGACGCACATGGTGAGTGCCCTCGCCCTTAAAGAACAACGGACGCTCGAGGCCCATGTTGTTGACCTGGAACCACGGGTACTGGGGAGCCGGCGTGAACTCGAGCTTGCCCTCGCGCAGGTTGGCGCGGAACTCATAGGCAAGACCGGTCTCGGCGTCCTCGGCGAACTTGACCGAGAAGCCGGCAGCGTTACCGCCGAGCTCAATGTCGGCATCGAGCATATAGGTAGAACCGGCATCCGCGGCGAGCACCTGCTCGACCTTGCCCGACTCGCACGAAAGCTCAAAGGCCTCGACTGCCTTAGCCTCGCCAAAGGCGCCAAGCATGCTGTCGGGAAGCTTGGTGCCGAGCGTTCCGTCGGCACGCTGAACGATCTCGAGAGGCATAAAGTGCCACCCCACAGGTAAGAGCTGGGGTCGCCGCCCTCGTCACGCGTAGGAACCCAACCAAAGAGAACGCGGCGCTCGCCATCAAATGCGGTACGCGCGGCATAGTACGCGCGGCCATCGAAGGAATCGTCCGCAGGAGTGATCCAAGGACCGTTGATGGAGCGAGACATGCGGTAACGGGTCTTGTTGCCATCACTGTACTCGGAGAACACCAGATACCACCAGTCGCCCATCTTAAAGAGATCAGGCATCTCGAACATGGTGTACAGGCCCGGATTCCACCAGTCGCCCTGGAACTCCCAGGTATCCAGGTCCTTGGAGGTGAACTTGACCAGACGACCGGTCATCAGACGCTTGTCCTCGCCCACACGCGTGCCGAGGATGAGCATGTACTCTTCGTTCTCCTCATCCCAAAGCACAAAGGGATCGCGCCAGTTGCGGTCATCGTAACCCTCCTGGGGCGGAAGCAGCGTCTCGGCGATGTTCTTCTCCCACTTGACGGCGTCGTCACTCGTTGCGTGAAGAAGAACCTGCTTCATCAAGCGTGCCTTGACCTTATCGCGATTGCAACCAGTGTAGAGCGCATGGTACTTGTCGCCCACCTTAAACACCGTGCCGGCATAAACATACTGGTCGACTTCCTCGTCGCCGCCACGCTCAAGGCTCTCGCCAAAGTCTTTGTAATTGACGAAGTCCTTGGTTGTCGCGAGTGCCCAGCCAAACGGCTCTCCGAAAGGTCCGGGGTTTCGCGTGTCACGCTGATGATAGAGATAGAACGTGCCGTCCTCGCCGTACGGCATGATGTCGCCTACCCAAATTCCCTCAGGCTGGTAATACACCTTGTGCATCCGAGACTTCCTTTCTCACGAGATACTAACTCGGTACAACTGCAAGATATGTCAATCGTTTTCATATGTCAAACGTTTTCACATCAATACGTCTTTTCGCAGTTCCAGTCGTCGGCAAACGGTTGACATATGCCGGCGAACGGTCATCAGGGGCGTTTGAGGAATTCTTTTGGCACGGGATGAACTACGCGGTTTTGCCCTCAATGAGTTCAACGGGGAGCTTGATATTCGATTCGGGATTATCGCCGTTAATAAGAGCGATGATGGATTGCGCCGCGAGCTCTCCGATGCGATCGATATCTTGACGTACGGTTGTTAAGCCAGGCATAAACGTCATAGTGCGGCGGGCACCATCCGCGCCCACGACCTTAATGTCGTCTGGAGCGCTCAAGCCGCGCTGCTTCATCACGTTGAGACAGATGGCCGCCATCGTATCGTCTCCCGCAAAGATGCCGTCAATATCGGGGTTCTCATCGAGGATCTTCGCAACGACCGCGCCCTTTTCGTCGTCGGGCTTAACGAACTCAACCTCACGGACAAGCGCGGGCAAACCGGCCTGCTCAACAACATCGAGGTAGGCATCGGTACGCTTATTGGCAGGCATGCGCATGCGGCTATTGCTGCGCAGGCACAGGATGCGTGAACATCCGTCATCGATCAGGCGACGCGTGGCAAGTTCGCCGATGCTATAGCTGTCGCTCGCAATCTGAACAGAGGCCTCGCCAAGGTCGCAGTCGATACCAACCAGGCTCAAGCCCATCTCGGCATATGCCTCAGCACCGATATTGAGGGAGTTGACGATGACGCCGTCGACCATATTGCGGCGGAGCATGTCAATATAGGAACGCTCAAGATCGGGTCGATTGGCGCTGTTACACAGCAACATCTTAAAGCCGTTTTCCGCCAACCTGCGCTCGACCGCCTGCACAACCTGAGCATGGAACGGGCTGCTCACAAAGGGAACGATCATGCCGATAAGGTTCAGGCGACCGTTGAGCATGGCACGGGCGATATCGTTGGGCGTATAGTTGATGCGCTCCATCGCGGCATGGACCTTATCTCGGGTCTCTTGGCTAATATAGCCGCGATTATTAAGCACACGAGATACCGTAGTAGGCGAAACCCCCGCCACCGCCGCAACTTCCTTGATGCCAGGCTTAGCCGTATCCTTAGAACGAGCACTCTCGCGAGCCATAGCACCCTCCCCCATCAACATGTCATACGTTTACATACGAACAAAGCATACCCCAACAACAGCGGGAAGACGGTAACAGCACAAGTAAGTAAACGACTCATCCAAATAATTAGGAGAGTTCCGCCTAAAGGGTGACTCCAAAGGACCCCACATGGCCGGTTTTGGGTTATTTTCCAAAACATCCGCAGGACGCGAGAAGCCCCCGCCGCACGTAGTGCGCAGCGGGGCTTTCGCATGTCCGAGGACGTTTTGAAAATAACCCAAAACCGGCCCCAGTAACCCTGCGGGAGTTAAATCCCTTTAGAACTTGTCGTGGAAGGTACGCGCAATGACCTCGTCCTGCTGCTCCTTGGTGAGCGTGTGGAAGTTCACGGCGTAGCCGGAAACGCGGATGGTCAGCTGCGGGTACTTCTCGGGGTGAGCCTGAGCGTCAAGCAGCGTCTCACGGTTGAAGACGTTGATGTTCAGGTGGTGGCCACCCTTCTCGGCGTAAGCGTCGAGCATGTGGACCAGGTTATCGGCCTGAGTCTCGGAAACTTCAGAAACCTTCATAATGTGTCTCCTTCGATCGATAGGCGCCGGCCGAAACCGGCGCACTAATCAGTAATCGTTATTGTTAGTATAGCACTAACAATAGTTACTCGCCCAGCTGATCAAGGTCGATATCGCCAAAGAACACCTGGTCCTCCTTGCCGAGCGCACTCGGGATGATGGAGAAGGTGTTGGAGATGCCGTCCTGAGCATCGCGGAACGGGAGCTTGGAAACCGAAGACAGCGAAGCGATGGCGCCGTGGCTATCGCGCTTGTGCATGGGGTTAGCACCCGGGGCGAACGGCTGGCCAGCCTTGCGGCCGTCGGGCGTGGAGCCTGTTTTCTTACCGTACACCACGTTGGAGGTGATGGTCAGAACCGAGGTCGTGGGCACGGAGTTGCGGTAGGTGTCGTTCATGCGGATGTACTCCATGAACTGGTGCACAACGTCGTGAGCGATCTGGTCGACGCGGTCGTCGTCGTTACCGTACTTGGGGAACTCGCCCTCGGTCTCGAAGTCGACGATGATGCCGTTCTCGTCACGGACGGGGTGGACCTTGGCGTACTTGATGGCGGACAGGGAGTCAGCCACGACGGAAAGGCCAGCGATGCCCGTAGCGAACCAGCGGTGCACGTGCTTGTCGTGCAGAGCCATCTGGATGCGCTCGTAGCAATACTTGTCGTGCATGTAGTGAATGATGTTCAGCGAGTTGACGTACACGCCAGCGAGCCACTTCATCATGTCGTTGTACTTGGCCACAACGTCGTCGTAATCGAGCGTATCGCCCTCGACGGCGCGATACTTGGGGCCGACGACTTCTTGGAGACCTCGTCAACACCGCCGTTGAGTGCGTACAGCAGGCACTTGGCCAGGTTGGCGCGGGCGCCGAAGAACTGCATCTCCTTGCCGATGCGCATGGAGGACACGCAGCAGGCAATGCCATAGTCGTCGCCGTGATAGACGCGCATGAGGTCGTCGTTCTCGTACTGGATCGAGGAGCTGGCGACGGAAGTCTTGGCGCAGAACTTCTTGAAGTTCTCGGGCAGACGGGTCGACCACAGAACGGTCATGTTGGGCTCGGGGCTGGTGCCCATGTTCTCGAGCGTGTGCAGGTAGCGGTAGCTCATCTTGGTAACGAGCGTACGGCCGTCAACACCCATGCCGCCGATGGACTCGGTGACCCACTGCGGGTCGCCGGTGAACAGGGCCTGGTACTCGGGGGTACGGGCAAACTTGACCATGCGGAGCTTCATGATGAAGTGATCCACGAACTCCTGGATCTGCTCCTCGGTGAAGGTGCCGTTGGCAAGGTCGCGCTCAGCGTAGATGTCGATGAACGTAGAGGTACGGCCGATGGACATGGCAGCGCCGTTCTGCTCCTTGACGGCAGCAAGGTAGGCGAAGTACATCCACTGGATGGCCTCCTGCGTGTTGGTAGCAGGGTTGGAAATATCGAAACCATAGGTCTCGGCCATCATCTTGAGCTCGCCGAGGGCGCGGATCTGCTCCTGCAGCTCCTCGCGATCGCGGATGTTGTCGGCGGTCATGACCGTCGGGGTGGAAGCCTTCTGGGCCTCCTTGTCCTTAATCAGGTAGTCGACGCCGTACAGGGCGACACGACGGTAGTCGCCGATGATGCGGCCGCGGCCATAGCCATCGGGCAGACCGGTGATGATGTGCGCTGAGCGGCAAGCACGCATCTCGGGGGTGTAGACATCGAAGACGCCGGCGTTGTGGGTCTTGCGCTCGAAGGTGTAGCGCTCGACAACGTTCTCGTCGACCTTATAGCCGTGCTGGCTGGCAGCCTGGCAAGCGATGCGGATACCGCCGTTGACATGCAGCGCGCGCTTGAGCGGCTTGTCGGTCTGGAGGCCAACAATGGTCTCCTTGTCGCGGTGGGCATTATCGATGTAGCCAGCGGGGTGGCTCACGATACCCGTGACGGTCTTGGTGTCCATATCGAGGACACCACCCTGCTCGCGCTCCTTAAGCAGCAGGTCGAGAACCTCGCCCCACAGCTCCTTGGTACGCTCGGTCGGACCTACGAGGAACGACTCATCGCCCTCGTAGGGGGTGTAGTTCTTCTGGATGAAGTCTCGGACGTCAACCTCTCCCGTCCAGATGCCTTCCTTGAAGCCTTCCCATGCCTCCTGCATTGTGTAACCACGCTCCTAGTTACGTGTAATGCGGCGCTCTCTCACACCGCTGCTTATTGAATTCTTGAATGTTCGGCTTGCACTACCGGCTTCTTCCGTTCTTCACCACACGTTGGTGCAGGAAAAACGTTTGTCCACCTTGGAACTACAACCCAAAACCCAAGATTTCACCCGTCTGAGAAGGATAACATAGCGACCCTCTCCATCTGGGCTGTTATATGTTTCTTTTTTTATATCATAATGGCGTTTTTTACAAATCCGCAGGAAATGCGAGCGCGAACAACTACCGTTCACCGATTTGTTTAGTTTTTTCCTTGCCTTTGTACGACGTTCACTCTAGCTGTTATGCCAGCTTTAGCAGGGTAAAGTGCCTCTGAGTAGGCTTTAGGACATGCCTAACGATCTGCCCTTAACTTTGCTGGCACCGACGGTGTACGGAGATCGCCTAAAGGCAGTTTTCTAGGCATGTCCCAAAAATCTTCCGTATAGGGCGCGCGTGCAGGGGTATCATCTTCCACCGAAAATAGTTTCTAGTGTTAGGGGTTTTCGGTGGAAGATACCGATTTCCATGAGCTTGGACGCCAACTCCTTACCGAGTTTGGCAGCATGCATCAGCGCGTTTCGCGCTTTGCGGACAAAGCTCTCGGCGGCGAGATGGCCGTCATGCGCGCCCTCATGCTCGCTGGCGGTTCGCTCACGCCGAGCGAACTCGCAGATCGCGCCTGGGTCTCGAGTGCCCGCATCGCCAATATCCTACGCGCTCTCGAAGCCAAGGGCTGGGTCGAGCGCGAGCACTCAAAGACCGACCGTCGTCGCGTACACGTCACGGTGACCGACAAGGGATTCCATGATCTCGAAATCAAGCGTCGGGAATTCGAGGACCGCACCGCGGCCTTCCTCGAGCAGTTCGGCGAAACAGATACCCAAGAGATGGTGCGTCTTCTAAGACGTGCCAACGAAATTATCGACCGCAACCAAGAAAGGAGAGATGCCGAGTGAGGATTCTCAAGCTCTTTAAAAAGCATGTCCTGGCACTGTTCACAGCTATCGTACTCATCGTAATCAGCTGCAACGCCGACCTGGCGCTGCCTACCTATATGAGCGATATCGTCGACGTGGGCGTGCAGCAAGGCGGTATCGCCTCGCCCGTGCCCGACACCATCCGCGCCGAATCGCTCGACGACCTCGAACTCTTTATGAGCGCCAAGGACGCCAAAGCTGTGGAGGCCGTGTTTAGCAAGGCAGACAATAACGGTATTCGAACGTACAAGGGCACCGAGGAAGAGCGTGCCGATGGAGGCAAGATTGCCGACATCATGAGCCTGCCCGAGACTGTCGTCCTTTCGTTCAACCAGGGTATTGACGCCAACTCCATGGGTGACATGATGGGCACGTCCGGTGAGAAAGACAACAGCGGCGCCCAGGCCATGCCCACGCCCGAGCAGATGGCGGCGATGACGCCCGAGCAACTCGCCGAGATGCAGCAGAAGGCCGCTGCGGCGCAGAACATGCAAAAACAGATTGATGCCGACGGTGGCAAGCTCACCATGAAGAGCCTGCGTCTAGGCCTTGAAGGCGGCCTAATCGACCAGGGCAAGCTCGTCGAGGGCGCCAACCAAATGGCGGACAAAATGGGCTCCATGTCGGGCTCCATCGTCACCCAGCGCGCCGTGAGCTATGTACAGGACGAGTACAAGGCACAGGGCATCGACCCCGCCGACGTGCAGAACGCCTACCTGAGCACATGGCGACCACGATGTTTGGGCTGTGCCTGGTGTCGCTCGTCGCCACCATTCTGACCGGTGCCGTGGCTTCGCGCACCGCCTGCTCCATCGCCCGCGACCTGCGCCGCGAGACCTTCAACAAGGTTATGCACTTCTCGCCGGCCGAGGTGGGCAAGTTTAGCCAGGCCTCGCTCATCACCCGCTGCACCAACGACATTCAGCAGATCCAGATGGCCGCAACTCTGTTTATCCGCATGTGTCTGATGGCCCCCGTCATGGGCATCGTCGCCGTCATGCGCGTCCTGGCCAACCATACCGGCCTGGAGTGGACCATCGCCGTTGCCATCATCGCGGTCTCGGCCGTCGTCGGCGTGCTCATGGGCCTCACCATGCCCAAGTTCAAAAAGATGCAGAGCTTTGTGGACCGCGTGAACCTTACCGCCCGCGAGCTGCTCGACGGCCTTATGCCCATCCGCTCGTTCAACCGCGAGGAACATGAGCTCGAGCGTTTTGACAAGGCTTCGCTCGACCTGATGACCACGCAGCTCTACACCAACCGCGCCATGAGCTTTATGATGCCGCTCATGATGCTCGTCATGAACTGCATCACCGTGCTTATCGTCTGGTTTGGCGCGCAGGGCGTGTCCAACGGCGTGATGCAGGTCGGCAACATGATGGCGTTCATCTCCTACACCATGCAAATCGTCATGGCGTTTATGATCCTCACCATGGTTTCGGTCATCCTGCCCCGCGCCGAGGTCGCAGCCGAGCGCGTGGAAGAGGTCATCACCTGCCCCACGAGCATCAACGACCCTGCCTCGCCCAAACTGCCTGCTGCCAGCGCGCCGCGCGGTGAGCTCACCTTCCGCGACGTGAGCTTCCAGTATCCCGATGCCCGTGCCGACGTCATCAGCGGCGTGAACTTCACCACGCATGCCGGTCAGATGCTCGGCATCATTGGCTCCACAGGCTCGGGCAAGTCCACGCTCGTGCAGTTGATTCCGCGCCTGTACGACGTCACGGGCGGCAGCATTTCGCTCGACGGTATCGACGTGCGCGACATGACCCTTTCCGAGCTGCGTCGCCGTATTGGTTATATCCCGCAGCAGGGTCGCCTGTTCTCGGGCACCGTCGAGAGCAACCTCAAGTTTGCCGGCGACATGGTGAGCGATGATGACATGCACCGGGCGGCACGCATCGCCCAGGCCGAGGACTTTATCGCCGAGCGCGAGGGCGGCTACGACTCCCCATCAGCCAGGGAGGCTCCAATGTCTCGGGTGGTCAGCGCCAGCGCTTGGCCATCGCCCGCGCATTGGCCAAAAAGCCCGAGGTTGTGGTGTTCGATGACTCGTTTAGTGCCCTCGACTACAAGACCGACGCGCGCCTGCGCGAGGAGCTGGCCAAAAACGTTACCGACGCCGCACTCGTGGTCGTGGCCCAGCGCATCGCGACCATCATGCACGCCGACCAGATTATCGTGCTCGACGACGGCCACGTGGTGGGCACCGGTACGCACGAGGAGCTGCTGCGCAGCTGCCCGCCGTACCTGGAGATCGCACAGTCGCAGCTTTCCGCCGAGGAGCTGGGGCTTACCCAAGAAGAAATTGCAGCCGTCACGGAAGGAGGCGAGCGCTAATGGCAGACGAGACCAAGACTCAGATTCCCAAGCCCACCCGCCAGCGTGGTCCCATGGGCCGCATGGGCGGCATGCGTCGCGGCGAAAAGGCCAAGGACTTTAAGGGCACCATGAGGCAGCTGCTCGGCTATATCGGCCAGCACAAGATTGCCGTGTTTGCCGCCGTCGCCTTTGCCGTGTGCTCGGTCATCTTTAACATTGTGGGGCCCAAGGTGCTCGGCCAGGTCACCACCAAACTGTTCGAAGGCCTGGTCGCCAAGGTCAACGGCACCGGCGATGTCGACTTTAACTGGATCGCCAAGACGCTCGGCTTTTTGCTCTGCCTGTACCTGGCGAGCTCTATCTGCAGCCTGGTCCAGGGTTGGCTCATGACCGGCGTCACGCAAAAGATCTGCTACCGCATGCGCAAGGAGATCGCCGCCAAGATCGCCGTCGTACCGATGAGCTACTTTAACGGTCACAGCAAGGGCGATGTACTCAGCCGCATCACCAACGACGTCGATACGCTGGGCCAGTCGCTCAACCAGAGCGTGACGCAGCTTATTACGTCCGTCACGCAGATTATCGGCGTGCTCGTCATGATGCTGTCGATCAGTCTGCCGCTCACCGGCGTCACCGTGCTCACGCTGCCGGCAGCCGCGATTATCCTGACCGTGATGATTCACTTCTCGCAGCCGTACTTCCGCGAGCAACAGCAGGTCCTGGGCACCGTCAACGGCATTATCGAGGAGGACTTTGCCGGCCAGAACGTTATTCAGGTGTTCGACCGCGCCGAGGCCTCGATCGAGGAGTTCGACCGTCAAAACGACCGTCTCTTTATTAGCGGCTGGCGCTCGCAGTTCCTGTCGGGCCTGATGATGCCGCTTATGAGCCTGGTGGGCAACATGGGCTACGTGGGCGTCGTCGTGGTGGGCGCGCAGCTCGCGCTGACCGGCAATGCCACGCCCGGCGACATCCAGAGCTTTATCCAGTACGTTCGCAACTTTACGCAACCCGTGCAGCAGCTGGGCAACGTGAGCAACACGATGCAGTCGATGGCCGCTGCCACCGAACGCGTGTTTGAGTTCCTGGCTGCCCCCGAGGAGGAGCAGAAGGCCGACGCGCAGATCCCCGAGAAGCGCCCTGGCCACGTTGAGTTCGACCATGTCAAGTTTGGTTACACGCCCGACAAGACCATCATCCACGACTTTAGCTGCGAGGCTAAGCCCGGCCAGACCATTGCCATTGTCGGCCCGACCGGTGCTGGCAAGACCACGCTTATCAAGCTGCTGCAACGCTTCTACGATGTGGACGGCGGTTCGCTGCGCGTCGAGGGTGTCGACGTGCGAGACTGGGATCGTGCGGCGCTGCGCGGCGAGTTTGCCATGGTGCTGCAGGATACCATCGGCCCCTGCTCTGCCGACCGCGAGGACAGCGTGATGGACTATGTCTGCCGCCTCGTCCCCCTGCAGGAAAAGGTCAAGGATAAGATCCTGATCGTCCCGCGCATCTACACGAACAAGCCGCGCACCAACGGCTCGGGCTACAAGGGCATGCTCCACCAGCCCGACCCGAGCAAAAAGCCCGACATGCTCGAGGGCATCATCGCCATCCGCCGCCTCCACACCCGCGCGGTGCAGGAGACCGGCTTTGCCTGCGCCGACGAGATGCTCTATCCCGAAAACTACCGCTATCTCTCCGACATTCTGGGCTATGTCGCCGTCGGCGCGCGCTCGGTCGAGAATCAGCAGCACCGCCTCGTCGCGAGCGGTATTGATGTGCCCGTCGGCATGAAGAACCCCACGGGCGGAGACTTGAGCGTGATGATGAACTCCATCTATGCGGCGATGGGCGACCACACGTTCCTCTACCGCGGCTGGGAGGTCGAGACCGCGGGCAATCCCTATGCCCACGCCATCATGCGCGGCTATGTGAACGAAAAGGGCGACAGCCGCCCCAACTACCACTATGAAGACCTGGTGCAGCTGCACGAGCTGTACGCGGAAAAGGGCATCAAGAACCCCGCCTGCATCGTCGACTGCAACCACGCCAACTCCGGCAAGCAGTATTTGGAGCAGATCCGCATCGCGAAGGAGGTCCTGCACTCCAAGCGCCACTCGAATGATATCAACGCGCTCGTCAAGGGCATGATGATCGAGAGCTACATCGAGGACGGCAACCAATGAGCAGGTACTGGTCGTGGCCAATGCTCACCGGCTCCTCGCCCATCATCTGGCGCAGTTTGTTGTACTGACTCGCCGGCGTCACAAACAGATCCATCGTATCGGCATTGCTGCCCCCGAGCGCCTTGGGGAAGCTTTTCGCCCATGGTTTTGCACATCTCACCCGCAGACACCGAAGGATCCGATCCGCCAAGCGGATAGCTCAGATACGAATCGATCTGCACATGCTCGCCGGCAACATCGGCGATATTGACCTTCTTGCCGGTCTCGTCGTTGTTGTCCGCCGACTTGCCCTTAATACCGTCCGCAACGTTATCGGAATCGATACGCTCGCCGTGCCATGCGGAGTACAGGTCGACGGTACCATCGGCCAGTACCATGCGGTCGGCTTCTGACGGATTGACATACTCCTTGTAATAGTCGAGCGTATCGGGCGTGTAATAGACATACGTCTGCGACATATCGGCCGGCGTATAGCGCTCCAGATTCTCGTTCATCACATTGGCAATCGACATACCGCACGTCACCGAGGTGATGGCCAAAAACAGGAGCATCGCAATGACGCCCATCGAAAAAAGCACACCGTGTTGACCTTGGCCGCAAGCTGGCGCACGGTAAACATGTTCAGACCGCGCCAATAGACACTGCGCAGGCTCTGCAGCAGCTTGATAAGCATGCCCGAAAGTCCCCAGAACAGGGCAAAGGTGCCCACTGTAACCATAGTGGTCGTAATGCCAAACTGGTTCATGGCCTCTTGCAGCTTGCTGTCCGTCGCGGTTAGCGGGAACCCATCACGTAGCAGACGGTAATAGGCCACGCCCACAAGCGCCACGCCCACGGCAAAGATGGCAATCGCAATCCAGGGGTTGCGTGTCTTGATGCTCTCGTTGCGACGCTCGGCACCCATAAGCTCGATAAGTTTGGTACGACGCACGGCGCGAAGGTTCAGCAGTAGCGTGAGCACAAACATTACGAGCATGCAGGCAAGGGTCAGGTTGAACGCATGCACCGAGAAAAAAGAAGAGGAAATTGGCGATCTGTGTCTTAAAGAGCGAGGCCGTAAAGAACGTCATGAGCTGGGAGAGTCCCCACCCAGCACAATGCCGGCGACAAAGGCCGCGACCGAAACGATCACGGTCTCGAGCGCCATGATCGTGGCGACGCGCCCACGCCCCATGCCGAGCACCTGGTACAGGCCAAACTCCTTCTTGCGGCGTTTCATGATGAAGTTATTGGCATACACCATCAAAAAGGCCATGACACCGGCCAAAAAGTACGTCAGGTAGCCGAGCATGCTGCCCATAACCTGCGCCAAGCCCTCTTCATCGATGCCGGCGATATCGACCTGCATCGAGATGGTGTTAAAAGGCATAGAAGACCGTGACGCCCAGGGTGAGCGTCAAAAGGTAGACGAGGTAGTCGCGTCCGGCGCGGCGGACGTTGCCCCAAGCGAGTTTACAGAGCATCGGAGCCCTCACCGCCCATCATGGCAACGACCTCCATAATGCGGTCGAAGAACTCTCGGCGGTCGGTGTCGCCGCGGCGCAGCTCGGTGAAGATCTTGCCGTCGCGAATGAACAGCACACGGCTCGTGTAGCTGGCGGCAAAGCTGTCGTGCGTGACCATGAGCACGGTGGCACGCAGGCGGCGATTGAGGGCCTCCAGGCTCTCGAGCAGCAGGCGGGCGCTCTTGGAATCGAGGGCGCCGGTAGGCTCGTCGGCCATGATCATGGTGGGGTCGGTGACGAGCGCGCGAGCCGCGGCAACGCGCTGCTGCTGGCCGCCGGACATCTGGTAGGGATACTTGTCGAGCACCTGACTGATGGACAGGCGCGCTGCCACATCCTGCACGCGGGTCGAGATCTCTGCCGAGTTTGTGCGGGCGATAGTGAGCGGCAGGGCGATATTCTCGCGTGCCGTGAGCGTATCGAGCAGGTTGGAGTCCTGGAAGATAAAGCCGAGCTCCTCGCGGCGGAACTGCGAAAGCTTAGCCTGCTTCATGCGCGTCACGTCCTGGCCGTTGATGCGGATGGTGCCGCTCGTGGCGCTATCGATAGTCGAGACGCAGTTGAGCAACGTCGACTTGCCCGAGCCCGAGGCGCCCATGATGCCCACGAATTCGCCGCGGTTGACCGTAAAGTTGACATCGTTGAGCGCGCGGGTCACGTTGCCCAGCGCTCCATATACCTTTTCGAGATGCGCGACCTCCAGTACCGGGGTCGCCGTGTGCGTGGTTTGCATACCGAGTCCTTTCTTGCGATTAGTCTACGGCATCTATAGTCGCAAGAAGCCGAGTCGGCTACCATCGATATGGCTTACGCTTGCCTTACCGTTGTGTAAGGTACGGGTAGCCAGCCTGCCACGTGTTGATATTGAGAGAGGACTCCTGTTGAAGACTGTTCATGTTGCCGCTGGGATCATTCGCAAGGAAGGATCTGACGAGCTGCTTGCCGTGCAGCGCGGCTATGGCGACATGCAGGGACTTTGGGAGTTCCCCGGCGGCAAGCTCATGCGCGGCGAGACGCCCGAGGACGCCGTACGCCGCGAGCTCATGGAAGAGCTGCAGGTAAAAGTCACCAACCTGCGCGATTTCTATACCGTTGAGTATGACTACCCCGATTTTCATCTCTCGATGGAGTGTTACTACTGCTCGCTGGCCAAAGAGTCTGGCGAGCCCCAGAAGCACGACCGCCAGCTCGATATCCGCTGGATTCCGCGCACCTCGCTTGCCACGGTGGAATGGATGCCCGCAGACAAGGGGCTCATCGATGCTCTGATTGAGTTGAAGGAAGACCGGCTCGAGGCCAACGGCACTGTCAACGACGCCGAGGCCGCCACGACCGAACACCCCGCTACCAAACCCAAGCGCACACCTAAGCGCCGTAGCAAAAACGCCCCAAACCAGGTCTGCTCGACGGCATCGATACCTCGGACCTCTCCGCTGACGAGCGCGAACTGGTCCGCCGTCGCGCCGCCATCAAAAAGTCCATGAAGGGCAACAAGCGCGCCAATACCAAGCCAGAGCTGCTCGTTCGCCAGCGCCTGCGCGCAGCGGGCCTCACCGGCTATCGCCTGGAATGGAAGGTTCCCGGCAAGCCCGACATCGCCTTTCCTGGGCGCAAGATCGCCATCTTCGTCAACGGCTGCTTTTTTGGCACCGCTGCCCCAAGTGCAACCCCAGCCAGCCCAAGCGCAATGTTGAGTTTTGGGAGGCAAAGTTCCGTCGCAACGTCGAGCGCGACCGTGCCGCCGTGGCAGCGCTCACCGAAATGGGCTGGACGCCCATAACCATCTGGGAATGCGAACTCAAAAAGGACCGCATCGACGCCACCATGGAAAAGGTCATCGAGCAGGTGCGGGCCGCAGAGCCGCAGCGCTAGGAACGAGCCGTCCACACGCCCCACACAGGCGAACCACATCCACGTCACAAACCTTAGAAAGCCCTTAAGCTCAAAACCTTTCAAGAGTGTTACTCGATAGCTTTTACCTGCGGTTTCATCGCAACGTCAAACCTCATTAAGCCTTTCTTTAGCACTTCCTTATCTGCACCCGCGGCATAATGTAGCCAGCGCACGAGACCTAGCAGCACACCCCGTGCGCAACCTTTTGGTGGACATCGAGGAGGCCGCATAAGCATGCATTCTTCCAATGACGCAGCACAGCAGCCATCCCTAAAACATGCAAACCTTTTCTCCTTCCCCCCGACACAGAGAAAACGGCCTCCTCGACTCCCCCCACCACAAAAAAACCAAGCGCTCAGCCGATCAGAGCCTCAACTTACGAGCATCCTTCGAAAAGCTCCAAGCATCCCTAGACAAGGCGTTCCCCGAACAGGCAAGAGCAATCTAAGCCCATCGCGCTTTATACTGGTGCCATGCGAAACATGGATCACATAGAATTGCACCGCGGAGGACGCGAGGAAGCGTTTCCCGAGACCGCCGAAGACTGGCCCTATATTGCCGAACGCGCAGAATTCGCTCGCTATCCGGGCAATTCCGTCCCCTGGCACTGGCATTCCGAGGTTGAGCTTTTCTACATGGAGCAGGGAGCGATTGACTATCGAACGCGCGCGGCTCATGAGCACGTACGCTTTGAGGAAGGGTCCGCCGGCTTTATCAACGGCGGCGTTTTGCACAGCACGCTGCAATCACCCAATTCGGCGCCAGCCATTCAAATGTTGCATATCTTTCAGCCGTCGATGCTCGGCGATCCCGCGGGACGTCTCCAAAAGCGCTACATCAATCCTTTGCTGCAATGTCGAGGCGTCGATGTGCTCAAATGGTCGCCCACCAACCCCGACGATATGTCCTTTATCGATTTGCTAAAAGAGTTCCTTTAACCACGACCTTCAACGGCCGCAGAACGAGATGGCGCTTCGGAATAGCTTGTCAGAGCTCTGGATTCAGATTTACGCCAAGGCCGAACCGCTCTTTTCCTCCGACAACGCCTCTTGGATGACCAACCGCGACGTACAGTTCAAGGCAATCCTGGACTATATCCGCGCAAACTATGCAGCCGCTATAGATGTGCCCCAGATGGCATCTGCAGCCGGCGTAAGCGAAAGAGAGTGTTACCGCATTATCGAAGCTTGCGCAGGAACGACCCCGGCGGCATATCTGCGCGCATACCGCGTAAACCGTGCTTGCGAACTTTTGGCACACACCACGCGAACGGTCCAGACAGTCGCGCGCCAATGCGGCTTTGCGACAGCAAGCCATCTTGGCCAGGTATTTAAAGAACAAATGGGATGCACTCCTTCGAGCTATCGAGCAGCGAGGCAGAATCTCGATAGTACCAGGCAGAAATCCCGCTAGCCCTTCTTCTGTCACTGCATCAAACTTGCAGGCAAACAACGGATAGGAGCTACTATATGGAAGCACTTTGACCATATCGTATTTGACGTTGATGGGACATTGGCAGATACAGAAGAAAAGCGTTCTATCATCGCTTGTCCAGATTGTCCAAGAAGAGACCGGCAAAACGCTCCCCCGACACGAGCTTGAATTTGCCCTCGGCATACCCGGCAAGAACGCCCTTGAGAAACTTGGGATCTACTCACAGGCAACGCTGGATCGCTGGTGCCAAGTTGCTGCCAGCTTTAAAAGCACCATCAGCGTGTTTCCAGGCTTGCTTGAAGTCATCGCAACACTCGCCAACAACGGCTGCAAACTTGGCATCGTCTCCTCACGTGCGCGCGACGAATACACAGACGAAATTGCACCCCTTGGCTTCGATAAGTTTTTTGAACACATCATCCTTGTCGAAGACACAACCGAGCACAAGCCTTCGCCCGCACCCATGCTCGAATATCTCCGACGTACGGGCGCGAATCCTGGCAACGTCGTCTACGTTGGCGACACCGTCTACGACGAACAATGCGCAACTTCGGCAGGGGTCAGTTTTGCCAG
>VOFG01000693.1_pt1 | contig 52001 bp, 70 predicted proteins | sample 5384171 | NCBI WGS metagenome assembly VOFG01 (sample SAMN12384726, study PRJNA508395) | human gut metagenome | isolation source: healthy gut F | host: Homo sapiens
GAACCTTGATCCGAAGATTTTCAAATCTAAGAACCAGTTCATTATAGATGCGATTCAGTTTTATATTGATAATTATGGAAAAGAAACCTTTGTTATCAAGAAGAAGGAAAAAGAGAGGGATGAATATATCCGGTCAGAAGATATTGATGACATTAAGGAAGAAGTCATTGAAGCAGCAACCAATGAGGCTAGGAAAGAGGTCATAAGGCTGTTAGGCGGAGTGATATCCGGGATGAATGTTGGTCAGCCGGTAATAATGCAGGCAGCCAATAGTGAAGCACAAGAACCTACAGAAGATGTTATGGACGATGCAGATGTTGCAGGACTTGCAATGGGATGGATGTCGAAAGGAGACTGATTATTATGAGAAGAGTTATGGGAGCCGTAGGAACAGTAATTTTAGAGATACTCAAGTTGATATTAAGGATAATTCTAGGAGCGTTGAAGCTGGTCTTAGGACTTGCCAGAATAATTCTTCTTCTATTCGCTATGGTGGCAAGGATATTTCTTTCATTCGTAAGAATGGGCACATTCTGAGAGGAGGTGAGCGTATGCAGGTAAAGGGTTTATTCTTAAATTACAAGAAAAACAGAAGACTTATGCAGTATTTCTTTTAAAATAAGAGAGCTGGTATAATGAAAGGAGTTTAAGATGCACAGAATACGGGACAGTCCTATGTGTCCCGTGCATTACAGATAAATAGTTCACCGCAAGGGTGGATGGCACGGAACACAAAGCCCGTCCCTCTTGCGGAGAAGGGATGGGTGATTACTATGAAGAAGATAAGTATTATCTTATTATCCGCAGTACTGGTCTTTTCAATGGCTGCCTGTAATGGTGGTAAGGAAAAGGCTGATAATCAGACAGAGAAACAGATGGAAAGCGTAAAACCAACTGAAGAAGTAGCAATGGCAACGGAAGCTGTCACAGAGGTCACAACCGAAGCTGGAAGTGAAGAGACAGAGAAAGATATTGCCGAGGTTAAAGATTCAGAAGAGAAGACTGATAAGGAAGATAACCAGTCTGCTGATAATGAAACTGCTTCAAAGCAGAAAGAAAAGTCAGAGCAGAATGACGAGCCGGAACAGAAAGCTCCTGCAAGTGGTAATAAGGAAGCTGGTGGAAATCAGAGTAATGCAGGTAATGGTGGTCAGACTACAGACAGTCCGAAAGACAATGTAAGCAATCCACAGCCTGCATCCGTGGCGTACAGTCCACAGAATATTGTGTCACTTGCAATAGCAAAGTGTCAGGCAGGAGGGATGATTACCACACAGCAGAATTTACAGAATCATTTGAATGACGGTAGTATCACGCAGGAAGAGTACAATGAGTATTATCCTTACGATGGTATGGAGGGCTCTTATTATAGTGTGTTTGTAGAGACAGACCTCAACAAAGCAAGTACCATTGATGGACAGCGATTATCATCTGAGGATGCAATCGCAGAATATATTGCAAGTATGTTACTTTTGGAAACAGATCCGGTATTCTACATCAGTTATGATGGAGTTTACACGACAGGCGGCACAGACTATTACGAGTTTCGATGTCACAGATAAATAAAAACGAATAGAAGCAGAAGGAAGAAAGAAGTAAGCCATAAACTTATGTCTTTCTTTTTTTATGCGTAAATTAAGGAGGAAAGAGCACATGAAACAGAAACTAAAGCGTTTTATGGCAGGATTTATGGCTATGCTCACACTGGTTGGAACACTCTTTACGAATGGTACAACAGCATTTGCAGCCAGTCCGCAGGCAAATATTGCGTTCTGGAATGCGTCAGTCAAAAATTCTGGAGAAGTAAGTGAGCTGAAGCCCGGATATAATCATGGCAAGATTCTGTATTCAATTCTTGACGGAAATTCTGCATATTGTATGAATTTCGGATTAAGAGCAGATGGCGGTCAGCTTATGAACAGCTACGATGATACGAGCACATCAATGTCAGCACAGCAGAGAAAGCTTTTAAGTTACTGCCTTTATTATGGGTTTAACAGTACACAAAAGGCGGCTCCAAGCAACAGCCAGTGCGATGAGTATATCGCAACTCAGGCAATGGTATGGGTTATTGTAGCAGATATCTTTGGAACCGGAAGTGGTGATTCGGCAGCGAGAAAGCTCTGCAACACAGCACCAAGTCCTGATTCTTCATACAGCTATTATGAGAGACTCAGGGACAATATCAGCAGCTCCTACAATGCAACACTTCCAAGTTTTGCATCACGCAGAACCAGTGAGGCACCAACTTATGAATTAAAGTGGAATGATGGAAGTCAGAGATTTGAAACAACATTATCTGACAGCAATGGTGTTTTATCGGATTTTGATTTTGGCATCAGCGGATATTCTGTTGATAAGAATGGCAACAGTATTACAATCTCTTCAACGAGCGTGAATACTACAGCTACAACAGGAACATTCACATCCAATGCTGGCAAGGTTGAGACCACATCAAGCTGTGTATTCTGGCTTACAGGAAAGAGCGGATATCAGGAGTTTATTTCTGAAAGACCGACAGCAGATCCTATCAAAGCATATATCAAGGTCAAGACAGAGAATATCGGATATGGTGAGCTTACAAAGACAGATGAGTCAAGCGGAGTGAAGCTTTCCGGTGCAGTCTATGGAATCTATTCTGACAGCGGATGCACAAACAGAGTACAGACCATGACAACAGATGGAAACGGATATGCAAAGTCAGCTGCACTTGTTGCAGGCACTTATTATGTAAAAGAGATTACTGCACCAAAGGGATATGTCCTTTCCGGTAAGGTTCATACACTTACTGTAAAAGCAGGACAGACAACGGGAATCTTTGCAACAGATAAAGAGCAGCTTGGAGCAATAACAATCTATAAAGAGGGTGAAGTGTTAAGTTCTTGGAACGGAAGCAATTTCACTTATGAGAAAAAGAAGCTTCCGGGAGCGACATTCAAGGTGACTGCCGGGGCAGATATTTACAAGGCAGACGATAAAGGTTTACAATGCAGGAGATGTAGTAGCAGAAAGCCTTACAACGGGTACTGACGGACAGGTGGTATTATCTGACCTTCATCTTGGAACTTATGTGGTAACTGAGATTAAGAGCATTGACGGGTATACAATCAATACCACACCTCAGACAGTAGCAGTTGAGTATAAGGACCAGACTGTGACAGTACAGTATGAATCAACTACGATTGAGAATACAAGACAGAAAGCGGATGTATCTGTCGTAAAGAAGGACTCTGACACAGAGAACCCTCTTGATGGCGGCAAGTACACACTTTATGCCGGAAATGACATCAAAAACTATGCCGGACAGGTTATTGTGACAAAGGGTACAGCTCTTGAGACAGTAACTACAGGTGAGGACGTAAAGGCAAGCTACAGCGTGGATCTGCCAATCTCTAACGGATATTATGTCTCAGAGACACAGGCACCATATGCGTATATCAGAAACAGTAAAGATGTTTACAGCTTCAATTTCAATGTATTACCTGAAACACAGGCAAAGGCATCATTCAGTCACACATTTGTAAATGACAGAACCACAGCAAAGATTCATATCTACAAGGTAGACAAGGAATCAGGCAAGGCAGCAGCCCAGGGAGATGCAAGCCTTGAAGGTGCAGTTTATGGTCTTTATGCGAGAAACGATATCGTGCATCCGGACGGAGCAACAGGAGTTGTATTCAAAACAGGAGATCTTGTAGCAACACTTACAACAGATAAGAATGGCGAGGCAGAGGTCAATAACCTTTACCTTGGAAACCATTATGTGAAAGAAATCACTCCATCAGAGGGGTATCTTTTAGACGAAGAGGAGCACGATGTAGTTTGCGACTATGAGGGAGACCTTGTAGCAGAGGTATCAAGAAGCACAACCTCAGCAGAGCAGGTCATCAAGCAGCCATTCCAGCTTATCAAGGTATCTGACAATGGCGATGATACTGAAGCAGGCTTATTGGCAGGTGCAGAGTTCACAGCTTATTTGAAATCATCTTTACCTGTAAAGGCAGATGGAAGTTATGACTTTGACAAGGCAACTCCGGTAGTAATCGGGGAAAACGGAGCAACAACAATCACATCCGATGACAAGGGACATGCAGTTTCTATTGCAATTCCTTATGGAACTTATGTGGTAGTAGAGTCAAAGACTCCGCATAACATGAAGACAATCAAGCCATTTGAGGTAAAAATCAGCGAGAACCATCCTGACAAGCCTCAGACATGGAGAGTATTTCTTGACAGGGAGTTTACTGCAAAGCTTCGTGTAATCAAGAAGGATTCCGATACAAAGCAGACAGTACTTGTACCAAATGCAGAGTTTAAGATCTTCAATATTGATAAGAACGAATATGTGAAGCAGTACACAACTTATCCGTCAAAGGTCGAGCATACTTCATTCTTTACTGACGATGATGGAGATTTAATCTTACCTGAAGCACTTAAAATCGGTAACTACCGTATTGAGGAAGTATCTGCACCATACGGATATGTTGTAAATGATAAGTATGTCAGCATCTCTGTTGATACTGATACAGCATTTGAAACAGATGGTGATACAAATGATGCAATCATTACTGTGGAATATTCCGATGCCCCTGCAGTCGGAGAAATGACTGTAGAAAAGAAGGGTGAGGTACTTGACGGATTCAAGGGTGGACTTCTTGCAAGCTCATATGAGAAAGAGTTTGTTTATAAGGAAGGCTCACTTGCCGGAGCAAAATTCAAAGTTTATGCTGCCGAGGATATTTACACAGCAGACAACCAGAAGGATGCAGACGGAAACCGCATTAAGTATTACAGCAAGGGAGACCTTGTGACAACTCTTACAACTGGCAAGGATGGAAAGGCAACAGCTAAGAATCTTCCTCTTGGACAGTACAGAGTTGTGGAAGTGGAAGCTCCATACGGATATGTATTAAATCCGAATGAGCAGAAAGTGACATTCACATATGTGGATGATAAGACACCTGTTATCAAGGAAAGCCTTACTTTCTCAGATGACAGACAGAAGCTTGATATGTCAGTGACTAAGCTTGATTCAGAAGATAATACACCGATTGCAGGTGCAGTATTTGGTCTTTATGCAGACGAGGATATCAAGAATGTAGATGGCAAGGTAATTATCGAGAAAGGCACACTTCTTGAGAAGACAACATCTGATGAGAATGGAAAGATTGCTTTTGTTAAGGATTATCCATTTGCAAAATATGTTGCAAGGGAGCTTGTAAAGCCTGCCGGATATGTGACAAATGAGGAAGCAGTAAACTTTGATACAAAATATCAGGGACAGGATGTTAAGACTGCTGTATATAACAGCGAGTATAAGAACACTCCTACAACCTTTGAGTTTACAAAGACAGATATCACAAGCGGTGCAGAGCTTACAGGTGCAACACTTACTGTACTTGATAAGGATGGAAATGTGGTAGACACATGGACATCTGATGTTAAGGAAGCACATGTGATCAAGAGACTTGTAGTTGGAGAGACTTACACTCTTCGTGAGGAATTTGCTCCTTACGGATACCTCAAGGCAACTGATATCCAGTTTACAGTTGAGGACACAGGCAAAGTGCAGCATGTAGAGATGAAGGATGAAGTTCCTACAGGTTCCATCGTTATCAATAAGGACGGCGAATTTGTAACAGACACTACTCTTATGAAGGGTTACTGGTACGACTTTATCTTCAATTTCTTCAATGACAGCCTTGCAGGAGTAACTTTTGATGTATATGCAAAAGAGGATATCGTAAGTGCTGACGGACTTGACACTGTATATCATAAGGCAGGAGACAAGGTGGCAACCATCGTGACAAATGATAAGGGTATCGCAAGAGTTGATGACCTTCCACTTGGCAAGTATTATCTTGTTGAGACAAAGACCATTGATGGATTTGTATTAGATGATACACCGATTGAGTCAGACCTTTCCTATATCGACCAGAATACAAAGGTTGTTTTCGCAGGAATGGATGTGACAAATGAGCGTCAGAAAGTGCAGATTACTGTAACCAAGACGGATTCAGAGACTAAGGAAGCACTTGAAGGAGCAGTATTCGGTTTATTTGCGAAAGAAGATATCGTAAATAAAGATGGCAAGGTAATCGTAAAAGCTGATACACAGATTGAGAGAACAGTAACAGGTAAGGATGGAAAGGCTGCATTTACCTCTGACCTTCCGCTTGGACAGTATTATGTCAAAGAGATTGAGGCACCAAAGGGATATGTGAAGTCTGATAAGATTTTTTGATGTTGATGCTTCATATCAGGGAGATAAGGTAAAGGTTATCGAGTTTGACGCAGCATTTGAAAACGCACCGATCAAGGTAGAGATTTCAAAGACTGATATCACAGGCGAGAAAGAGTTGCCTGGAGCAAAGCTTTCTGTTATTGATGCTGATGGAAAGCTTGTTGAGAGCTGGATATCTGAAGCAGGAAAGACTCATATGATTGAAAGACTTCCTGTTGGCAAGTACACACTCAGAGAGGAATCTGCACCGTATGGATATAAGGTGGCAAGTGATGTAACCTTTGAAGTAAAGGAGACAGCAGAAATCCAGAAGGTATCCATGAAGGATGAGCAGGTTGTCGGAAAGATTGTCATTGAGAAAACTGACAAAGTAACCGGAAAGCCAATCGAGGGTGTTGTATTTGAAGTAAGAGATAAGGACGGAAAGGTGCTTGATACACTCACTACTGACAAGAATGGTCATGCAGAGAGCAAGGAGCTCCCTATCTGTACTTACAACGAGGATGGAACTTTTTTAAGGAAGATATCCATTATACAGTAGTTGAGACAAAAGCAGCTGACGGATATATCCTTGATGAAACAGCTCATGATGTAACTCTTCGATATGATGACAATGCACCGGATGTTGTTGTAGCAACTCTTAAGCTTGTCAATGTACCGACAGAGCCTAAGCTTCCACAGACAGGCGACAATGCAAATCCGCTTCTTTATCTTGGAATTGGTGCACTTGCACTTATTACAGGTGTTGGAGTAGGACTTCGTGGAAGAAAGAAAAAGAATAAACAGTAACAATAAACCTTGCAGGGAATGTAAGCCAGTGACTTATGTTCCCCGCTTTTTTTTGATTTGGAGGACAAACAGTGGTAGGAGAAAGAATCAGGTATTACAGAAAACGACAAAAAATGACACTCAGGGAACTGGGCGAGAAAAGTGGTTTTGAAAATAGAGGTGATGTAAGAATTGCCCAATACGAAAATGGTTCAAGAGTTCCAAGGACGGGAACGTTGAACAGGATTGCAAAGGCACTAGGCATTCCGCCGGAAGAATTATTCTGTGAGGACTGTAGAAAGTGTATGTTTCTCAAGAATTATTACAGAAAGAAAAGAAAATCTCATACCACTTTTGATATGGGAATCGAAGAAGACAACAGTTACAGAGAACACAAAAATCCTGATGATGAAGGGATTTTATATGACAATTTAGATTAAGGAGGAACTGTAATATGATGAATTACGAGATTTTTAAGGAAGTAGTAAAAGAAAAGTTTATGGATTATATGCCTGAGAAATTCAAAGGAATGGAGCTTGTGGCAGAGCCAGTGGAAAAGGTAAATGTGACTCTTGATGGCATCATCTTAAGAGAAGAAGGCAGGAACATTTCACCTACGATTTATATCAATGACATGTATAAGAAGTATCAGGACTGTGGCGATCTTGAGGAAACACTTATGGCTGCATGTGATTTTATGGAAAGGGCATATGAGCAGGCTCCGGTTGTTGATGTGGACAGCATTATGAGGGATGCTAACGAGAAGATTGTATTCCAGCTCATCAATACAGAGCAGAATAAAACATTTTTGGAACAGGTGCCGCACAGAGAGTTCCAGGATCTTTCTATTGTGTATAAGGTAATAATCAGTGCAGATAAGGATGCGGTGCAGAGTTCAAAAATTACAAATGAATTTGCGAAAAGACTTGGAATGAGCGAGGAACAGCTCTTTAAGTGTGCAGCGGAAAACACAAGAAGACTCTTCCCACCTGTCGTTCGTAGCATGAATGACATTATGAAAGAAATGTTCAAGGGATGGGATGCCACAGGAGATCGCAGAGATGATGATAGCTGAGATTCCACCGGAGCAGACGATGTGGGTGATTTCCAATGAAAAGGGTATCAATGGCGCAGCATCCATGCTTTATGAGAATGAGCTTCATGAGCTGGCAGAGAGTTTAGAGAGTGACCTTTATATTCTCCCTTCGAGCGTGCATGAGGTTATTGCAGTATCTTCAGATATGGGAAGCCCTGAGATGCTAGCACAGATGGTAGTCGAGGTAAATATGCAGGAGGTGTCTTTGGATGAGAGACTTTCCAATCAGGTATATCACTATGATAAGGATTTAAGAAAACTCACCCTTGCAACTGATACACCAAACAAGAGACTTGATGGCATCGTTGCAGAACCTCCCCTTGTATATGACGCGAAGGAAAAGTCCAGATAGGAGGCAGCTATGGAGCAGGAACTTACAATGGAAGAACTCATTGCTCTCATAAACAGCCAGAAAGGTGACTTTGTTATCCGTGTCGAGTTTGGAGAGGAGGCGGTGTCTGATGCCAAAGAAGAATGACTTCAAGCTTGATGTGGTTTCGGTAAGACTTGTAAAGGATGCTCCGATTTATTCGGAGCATACCTTTAATAATCCAACGGATATAGCTGCTGTCATGGGAGACTGTATGTGCCAGTTTGACAGGGAAGTAGTGTGTGTGGTCAATCTAAGGTCAGATTTAAAACCTATCAATGTGCATTTTGCAAGTGTTGGTTCTTTAAATGAGGCAATGGCACATCCGAGAGAGCTGTTTAAATCAAGTATCTTAAGCAATGCTGCAAGCATGATGTTAATCCATTGTCATCCATCCGGAAATGTATTCCCAAGCAAGGCAGACACGATGATGACAGACCGCATGAACAAGCTGTGTGAACTGATGGGAATACCGCTCATTGACCATATCATAGTCGGTGGAGACAATCGTGAATTTTTCAGTTTCAGGGAAAAAGGCATGATTGATAATCCTAAGATTACCCTGAGCACAGATTACCGGACACTTGATATCAAGTCACCGCTTGTAGCAGAGCAGCGAAAGGCAAGGTGAAAGCATGGATGGAAGATTTACGGATGAAGAGCTTGCCATAGCAAAGAGTGTTGACCTGTGTGCAGTTGCTGAAAGCCTTGGGTATACAGTAAAGAGGATTGGCAAATACCACACTTTAAAGGAGATGGATTCCATCCGTATCTATAACAGAAGCCATTGGTACAGATGGTCAAGGCAGTTTGACAAAGGCAACAATGGCGGCTCACAGATAGATTTCTTGCGGGTGTTTTGTGGAATGAGTGTAAAAGAGGCTGTGTTCTGGCTTTTAGACTTTGCAGGATACAGAAGAATCGAGAATCCTGTAAAGCAGCCACTTGTTCATCAGGTATCGCAGAAGCAGGCAGAGGAGAGAAAGCCATTTGTCCTACCGGAACCGGCGGGAGATAATTCCTATCTTATTTCATATCTGAATCAGGAGAGAGAAATCAGCAGGACTGTCATAGATCTGTTTTTAAAAGATGGACTGATTTATGAGAGCAGGCATTACCACAATGTTGTTTTCAAAGGAAATGATAAAAATGGAGTGACAAGATTTGCAAGTATGCGTGGAGTGTTTGATAAGCAGGGCAAGCCATTCAAGTGTGATGTCACAGGCAATGATAAGAACTATGGATTTAATGTGGTAAATGTTAACAGTACAGAGCTTGTAGTATTTGAGGCTGCAATTGACCTTATGAGTTATGTGGATATCTTCACGGATTATGAATCAAATAAGCTGGCACTTGGGATGCTTGCAGATGCACCACTTGAAACATTTCTTCGGGAACATCCGCAGATTACTTCCATCCGGTTCTGCCTTGATGGAGATGAGCCGGGGAGAAAAGCAGCAGCTGAACTTATGAGAAAGTATTATGAGCTTGGATATGAGGTAGAAGACTGTCCGCCACCTGCCGGATATAAGGATTACAACGAGTGGCTTGTAGCGGCAAAGCTTAATCTGAACAGGATGAATAAGCGAGCAGATGAACCAGTCAGGGCATGAGAAACCGGATTTTGATGTGTGGGGGCAGAAAGCGCCCCCAAAACAGCAAAGTGGGGGCAGAAAGCGCCCCCAAAATGTCAAAGTGGGGGCGAAAAGCGCCCCCGCAATTCGGACACGACAAAATCCGGATGAAAGTCAGTATAAAAGTGGGGGCAGAAAGCGCCCCCAAAATAACAAAGTGGGGGCAGAAAGCGCCCCCAAAGTAGCAAAGTGGGGGCAAAAAGCGCCCCCACTTCCATAAACAGAGGGTTTTAGGGAGATTTTCTCCCTAACTAGATGGCATTAGGACAGAGATGTCTCTAATGCGTATCTAGCAGTCGCCGGGGACTAACTGGAGACTGGAGCTTTGGTGAATATTTACTAAACACGGATAAGGAGGTGCAAGGAAGCAATGGATGCAGAAGTTACGCTATTTTCAAAACCAGAAGAACTGATTGCCTGGGCAGACACATTTGATATCTTACTTAACCCTTCGATAGAAGATGCTGCAATATTGCTTAACTATATGGAAGGACATGATTATGCCATTGGCATAGATTCTGATGGGAAGATGTACAGACAGGATGTAGCTGAGGAGAATGGTGAAATTGAACCATACCCGATAGATGATGTTATAGATACTGTTTGTGAATGGAACTATGAACTGATACTTGATGCTGATGCACACAGGAATGATCCAAAGGATTTTAAAGATTACAGTGAGTTTCAGGATAAGTATGACAGTTTGAAAGCAGATGAAAAGAGGCTGGACAGGTTGTTTGAAAAGACCTGTTATGCAAAGGAGATTGATGAAATGGCGGCTGCTTTGGTGGAATCATTCATTAGCCATCTAAGTAGCAGGGATGATTTGGAAAAAGCTGCGGTGACAGTTGCAGAAGGAATTAAGGGTTATAGTACGGGTAAGAGAGGAAGGTGAGTCTATGGCAGATAAAGTTCATTGTATTAGGAAAACACTAAGACTAATGCCAGAGGAAGCCAAGATGCTTGCAAAAAAGGCATGTGATAATGGAATGAATGAGGCTGAGTATATCCGTCTTCTTATCAGTCAGAAACCAAATGATTATCCGGAAGTAAGGAAGATTCTGAAGGAACTCATTAATGAAGTCAACAGAATTGGAATAAATATCAACCAGATAGTATTTAACAATAATGCCGGGCTGTATTCCAAGGAAGATAAGACACAGCTGATAGCTTATATGCGAAAACTGAATCAGAAGGTAGATGAGGCGGTGGTAAAGATTGGCAATCAGTAAAATCCTTAATATGAAGGATTGTGGTGGGCATTTTCACGGAAAACATCTGAAGAGATCTCTTGATTATGTGATGAATCCGGAGAAAACACAGGATGGAAGGCTCGTTGGTGCAATCAACTGTCAGGTCGATTCTGCTTTTGAACAGATGAAAGCGACCAAACGGAAGTTTGGAAAAGTTGATAAAAGGCAGGGATATCATATCATTCTTTCATTTAAGGAAGATGAAGTGAATCCTGATACGGCATTTGAGATAACCCGCAGATTCGTGGAAGAGTATCTCGGAAAATCATATGAGTCAGTATATGTGGTGCATGATAATACAGCACATGTTCATTCACACATTGTATTTAACAGTGTGAGTTTTGTGGATGGGAAAAAGTACCGCTATGAAAAAGGAGACTGGGCAAAGTATATCCAGCCAATCACGAATAAGCTGTGTCAGGAATATGGTCTTTCAATCATTGATGTTGATGATGGCAGTAAGGAAGAAGAGCATGAAAGCTATAAGGACTGGAGCGAATATCGTGAAGGCAGTTTTGTATGGGCAGATATGATTAAGAGAGACCTGGATTCCTGCATACTGCAGGCAGGAAATTATGAGCAGTTTCTGGAGCTGTTATCTGACAAAGGATATGAGGTCAAGCAGGGAAAGTATCTGGCGGTAAAGCCACAAGGAATGACGAGATTTCGCAGATGTAAGACATTAGGTGACATGTATTCTGATGAGGCGATCCGAGAAAGGATAGAAAAAGAGGATATTTCATTTTACCGGGAACAGCAGAAAGAAGTACAACCGGTTCTTTGTAAGTGTAAGGTGAGAAGATACCGAAGGGCAAAGATGTCGGGGCTTCAAAAGAGATACTATGCAAAGCTATACCGGATAGGAAAGCTGAAAAAGAAGCCATACAGTCAGGTATGGAAGTATAAGGATGATATCCGTAAGATGCATAAACTGCAGGAGGAGTATTTGTTCCTTGTAAATCATGATATTCATTCAGCAGAGGAGCTTGTCAGTGTAATCAGCTCATTGACAGATAAAAGAAAAGAAGTTTCAGCAGAGAAAAGCCGCATTTATAAAGCTAGGGAGAGAAGTCGAGAACTTTTTGATATAGCAGATGATATGAAAGAGTTAGAACCTGCTGAGAAGTCTTTCCTCCAGGGAGATGAATTTTTTACGGATGAGCATCTGCAATGGGAAACTTTGAAACAGAAGCTTTTATCACAGGGATATAGCCTTGAAGAGGTGGAAGCACTGCGTAAACATTATAAAGAGGAGTATTCCAAAGCATGTGCAAAAGAAAGGGCAGTATTCAAAGAGTTGAATATTGGTAAATCTATATGGAAGAGTCTTATTCCAGACAGCGTATCAGATGGAAAAGATGCACAGTACAACAAAGAGACAATACGAGACAGGAAAGAGCAGCCAGAACGTTAGGCTGTTTTTTTAGTAGTTAGGAGGCATATATGGAAGAAAACAGAGAACCGCTTAGTGCGATAGCAATCGAGAAAAAATTGCAGCTTCTCCGAAATAAGCATTTTAGTGAAGATACGATTGCTCTTGTAAAAAGTGATTATGAATATGGACTGACAGAGGAGGAAATCAGCCTTTATCTCAATAAGTCCTACGACATTGAACAGATGAAGATTTTATCGGAGTGTCTGCATAAGGATGTTCCAAAAGATGTGATTGATATTATCAAGAATACCAAGTATTCGGTTCATCAGATGCAGGTGTCTCTCGAATTTTATGAAAAGGGTGTACCTGTTCAGACAATTAAGGAGGTTATGGACAAAGGGGAAAAACCTATTACCATGCGACGATTATATGAGGAAGTTCTGGAACAGCTGAATAAAGTCAAGAAACAGATTCCGGAAGAGTCTGAGTATGTGAAAGCACTCATTTCTCAGATGGATGAAGTGGTTGAAAAGATCAATCACCAGAATGAAAGGTATGATGCCCTGAATAAGAAGCTTTCTGAAATAGAAACGTCCAAAGATGACGAGGAAGTCAGGGAGCGTCTAGTCAAGGAGAATCAGGATAAGGATGCTCTTATCAACAGTCAGCAGAATGAACTGAATAAGGCAAGCAGTACGATTGCAAGGCTCAGGGATGATATTGAGAAAAAGGATAAGGAGATGAAGCGTATGGGAGACAGAATAGAGTCATTGGAAGATAAGATCATAAGTGTTGCCACAGAGAATAAAAAAGAAGCAGAAAGTAAGGCAGAGCCGCAGGAAAGCCAGTCCGTATCACAGGCAGAAAAAAAGATGGTTGATACAGTTGCAGTTCCGCAGAATATGCAGGCTGTGGCAAACGGGATTCCGGTCTATTATCAGATTCCGGTAGTTGATGGTACCGGAAATGTGGTGCAGAGACTTCCGATTGAGAGAAGTGTGAGAAAGAGCAGCAACAGCGGAGTGGCAAGCCTTTTTGCAAGACTTTCTTTTAAGAAAAAGTCGAGAGCAGACATTGTAAAGCTTGTTGCATCGGGCGATCTTGTTCCGGCACAGCTTGTCCAGATTAAGAGTGCAATAGAAAAGGGACTTACGGAGACACAGCTTATAGAGCTTATTACCAATAATATTTCAGCAGAAAAGATGAAAGAGATTATTGAGATAGCGGTACTTGAAAACAGTATGGCAGATTAGGAGGTACTTATGAATTTAGCAGTAGTAAATGAAGCAGTAACAGAGATGAATGGTGTGGAGCATCAGTTTACAGAGGAAGAGAAAAACTTTGTTGTCCAGTTCGCATTCAGAAGCGGCAGCAAGGAAGACACGATTTCTCTTATTGAAGCTTTGGCACATTCAGCGGATAAGGCTGAGTCGGACGAGATTATGGTCACATACAGGTCTAAATATGATATGAAGCCTGCATGGGTGGAACAGGTGGAAAACCTGCTTGTGGCACTTGAAATGTATCGTATCGAGGAGGAAAAAGCAATCAATCATCTGGCAGATATTTTGACTACTTATGGTATTGATGTATCAGCCGAGGAAATCCGTACTACAGAGACAGAAACACTTAAAACAACAGTCAGAGAGAAAGTGGAGGTGCGATAATGGCAGAAGAGATTCAGGAAGCGGTGCAGATCATCCGTGTTGCTTATGATGGCATTGAGATTGCCATGAAGGTAGGAAGTGGCGGAATAGCTGCCATGCAGAAGGCAATAGATTTCTTAAAAGGGATGCTTGATTATGAAAAGTCACTTGGCAAAACATCCATGAGAAAGCTGCTCTTAAAGGGCGGTGATTTACAGGTGTTACAGTTTAATACCGAAGATATGAAAAAGGTTGAAAAGATGGCAAAGAAGTATGGAATCCTATATTCGGTACTTCCGGACTGTAACAGGAAAGACGGACTGAGTGAGGTAATCTTTCATACAGAGGCAGTTCCACGTGTGAATATGATGATACAGAAGCTCAAGTTTGGTAAGATTGCCACATTTGACGATTATCTGAAGAATGGAGATGCAAAATCCCTTGGCAAGCTGATGGATTTTTTGAAGAAACAGCAGGGAAACGAGAAAAGCCACACGATAGAAGGGGATAGGGTTAATACCGCTATTGACGGACTGATCGAGAAGGTCGGAATGTTTGCAATGGAAAAGAAAGCTATCAGTGTGGATCAGGTCAAGGAGAATTTCAGTATCAATGGTGAGCAGGCTGAAAGTGTTATCAGACAGCTTGAGACAATCGGTGTGCTTGGCAGTAAGAATGAGGATGGCACCCATACAGTCATGATGGACAAGGATGCATTTATCAACCGTGTCAGAGGCTATCAGGACCTTGCTGAGAGAATGAGGGCAGTTGCAGCATCAAAAAATGCGAACCTGTCAGATGTGACAATCAGCAAGAAGCTGATTAGCGAAGAAAATGACCATGCTGTTAAGACCAGAGTTCCCGGCACATGGGGAGAAGAGGCAAGATATGTATGGCTCCGTAAGGAAAACATCATGGAGATTCATGGTGGAAAGACAATGCTTACCTTCCTTGATTCCACCAAGGATTATAAGCTCTACGATGAGCAGAATCGTGTGGTGACAACCCGGAAAGGAACCGAGCTTTATACTCACTATGACAAGGTGGAGTCATCTGTCAGGGAGCGTTACGAGAAAGTGCAGAAGCAGCAGAAAAAGACCACACAGAAGAAAACTGTTACCACAAAGAAAGTGGTAGCAGCCTATGCAGACAACAAAGAAAAAGCCTTCACTGATATTCATTCTTGTGGGTGCAGTGTTAGCAGGGTATCTTGGTTATCTGATAAATGGTGCGTGGACGGAAGGGATTGCTTTTTAATGAATTTATGGACAGATTCAATGAAGTATGTGCTGTTCCCTTTGCCAACTATTACAATTCCAATACAGTAAAAGCAGTAGCCATTGCATTAGGTATCTATGCGATGGCTATTGTCATGTATTACACCAGTCAGAGAAACTATATGCCCGGTAAGGAGTTTGGTACGGCAAGATTTGAAAATCCGAAGAAGGTCAATAAGATACTTGCGGATAAGGATGAGAATTTTAATCGGATACTTAGCCAGAATGTGAAGATGTCGCTGGATTTCAGAAGGCTCAAGCTCAATGGAAATATCCTTATCTGTGGTGGTTCCGGAGCAGGAAAGACATTTTATGAAGTAAAGCCGAATCTTATGCAGATGCCGCATAACTGTTCCTTTATCTGTACCGATCCAAAGGGAGAAATCCTTAGAAGCTGTGGGCAGATGCTAAAGAATAACGGATATAATGTGAAGGTCATAAATCTGTTAGAGATGGATAAATCAGACTGTTACAATCCGTTTTCTTATATCAGAGAGGAAACAGATGTGGTCAAGCTGATTACAAACCTTATCAGCAATACGACACCAAAGGGAGCAACACCAAGTGATCCGTTCTGGGAAAAAGCGGAAGGATTGTTCTTACAGTCTATCTTTTATTATGTGTGGCTGGAGGTACAGCCGGCAAAGAGAAACTTCGAGACAGTACTGAAACTTCTTGGAGAGGCAGAGGTTACAGAGCAGGGAAAGGCATCAAAGCTGGATGTGCGTATGAAGTTTTTAGAGGAAAGTTCTCCGCTTGGAGCCAATCATCCGGCAGTAAAGCAGTACAACAAATGTATGAGAGGTGCAGGAGATACAGTCCGTTCCATCATAATCAGTGCAAACTCAAGACTTGCATTTCTTGAAAATAAGCAGGTTTTACGCCTGCTCTCCAAAGATGAGCTTAATCTGTCTGATATCGGCATTGGAGTAAATGGAGATGGGGAGACAAAGACAGCACTCTTTTGTGTAATCCCGGATAGTGATAAATCCTATAACTTTATTATCGGTATGCTATACACACAGATATTTCAGGAATTGTACTATCAGGCAGACTTTAACTGCGGAGGCAGACTGCCAATCCATGTGACATTTATGTTAGATGAATTTGCGAATGTCGCATTGCCAGATGACTTCTGTTCGTTGTTATCGACAATGCGAAGCAGGGAGATTTCAAGTATTATCATCATTCAGAACTTTGCCCAGTTAAAGGCACTTTTCAAAGATACTTGGGAAACAATTCCCGGCAACTGCGATACCTTCATTTATCTTGGCGGAAATGAGCAGAGTACACACAAGTATGTTTCGGAGCTTTTGGGTAAAGGCACGATTGATAAAAAATCAAGCGGAGAGACAAAGGGCAGACAGGGAAGCTCATCAAGGAATTATGATGTTTTAGGCAGGGAACTGTTTACACCCGATGAGGTCAGAAAGCTGGATAATAAGAAATGTATTATTTTTATCCGTGGTTTTGATCCGATAATGGACAATAAGTTCATACCGTTCAATCATCCGATGTTTAACCAGACAGCAGATGGCAAGGGAGAGCCTTATGTTCATCAGATAAGGGGAGCAGATAATCTTATCGGTCCGCCATTTGAGATTCTTTCAGACAAGGCAGTTAAGTATTATGAAAAGCTGAAGGATAAGGGCGAGAATGTGTATATAGATTCTCTTACCTATGAGCAGTTTATGCTGCTTGGGGATAAGGAATTAAGCAGGAGATTTTCTATGCAGGATGAGGCAGAGCAGAAGGCGAAAATCGACAGGGAGCAGGCTAATGAGCTTGAGTATGTTGATGAGTCACAGAAGTCTGATACTACAGAAAGTGCCAACTCTTCTAATGGAAGTGCTGGTGGTAAGCTTGTAAGGAATCCAGAGAGGGAAAAGCCTAAGTGGGAGGATACTATCACAAACCGAATGTTGCATTGGTCATATACACCGGAGCAGAAAGAGGAAGTGAAGAAAGCACTTGCCGCAGGTGTTCCGAAAGCAACGATTCTTACTTACTTCTATCCTGAGGTTACTGTGGAGAAGATGAGTTCATATCGGAAGAAGCAGTAAATGGTATCGCATAGGCACAGGAAATGTGGTATACTGTGCCTATGTAAAAAAGAATGTGTTTTACAAATCGATATTTGCTAAAGGAGGTGGTAAATATGTGGTGGTCTATTGGTGGTGGAATCATAATCTTTGCGTTAGGTATGTTTATCTTCTTAAAGCCGGGCTTAATATGGAAATTAACAGAAGAATGGAAATCTTATTGTGCAGATGAACCATCTGAGTTTTACTTGAAAACAACAAAAATAGGTGGTATTCTATTTGCCTTATTTGGAATTATTATGATTATGCTTACTTAGAATTAGAGGTGTTGAAAATGAAAATAATAATTATATTTATTGATTTACTGATGGCAACTGTTCTCTTTTTTGTTGGAAGATTTTTTATCAAATCAAGGAATACAGAAAGAAGTGTGCTGTTTTTTATCAGGAGATTATACTGGATTAAATACAGAGAAAATATGCAGAGTTACTGGAAAACGGATTAAGACATGGGCAATGCTCTTTTGTCTTGGCGGTATAATTGATTTTATCAAGCTGGGCGCAGGAATAATAATAGTTTCCGTTTTTTTTTTATTATCTTACTTGTATTTCATTTAGTTGATATGACTATAAATCGAGACAAGGTGGTAATAGCTAAACACATCGGGGAAAGCCCGATTTAATCATTACAACAGGCATTGTCTGATTATATAGAGTTACTTTTAACAGCCAGCTAGGGATTGTCCCTGCTGGCTTATTTTTTTATCAAAAAGGAGAGACACAACATGAGAAAAGAACAGATTATTACAACTAACAACAATCAGATGGAGGAGAAAGGCATGAAGAACAGATTCATTCACTTTAAGAAGAGGTTCGTTCCGGCATTATCTGGGGCACTTATGGGAGCAATGCTTATGAGCACTACTTGTTTTGCAGCAGGTACAGGTACTTCCGCAGTAACACAGCCGCTTGAGAACTTAAAGACACTTATCATTGCAGTCATTGGTGCGGTTGGTGTCATCATTCTTGCAAAGAATGTCATGGAGTTCGCACAAGCCTACCAGCAGCAGGATTCATCTACCATGAACTCCGCTCTGAAAGGAATTGTGGCAGGTGTCATGATGGCTGGTATTTCAACAGTTCTGACATTCTTAGGCTTCTAAGATTGGGGAAATGCATTTCCCCTTTTAGTAAAAGGAAAGAGGTGAATAACAAGTATGGATATTTTTAAGCTTGGAGACAAGATCCTTGCACTTCTTGAGGCGGTGTTTGGGTTTTGGAACAATCAGATATCCCTGGTCTTTGCAATGCTTGGACAATCGCCCGTCAGTTTTAAGGGCGGTGGTCCGTGGGCAGTCATTGAGGGAATAGAGCCAATCTTTGTAGCAGTTGGTTCTTCCCTTGTGGTACTGTTCTTTGTTATCGGTTTCTGTTCGGAAAGCATAGATGTGAAAGAGGAGATGAGGTTTGAATCAATCCTTCGTATGCTTATCCGATTAGGGCTTGCAGAGTGGTTCGTTGCAAATAATGTCATGATTATGAAAGCGTTTTTTACTTCCATAGGAAATCTGGTGGGACTTATATCTGCCGGGACAACGACGCAGCTTGCCATCGACAGTACACAGGCAGACATCATTAAGGGACTTGGATTTGGTGAAAGTCTGGTAATGCTGATACTTACGGCATTGCTTGCAATCATCATTATTATCTGTGGTTTCTTTATCATCTACACCGTGTATTTCAGATTCTTAAAAATACTGATTATTGTGCCGCTTGGTGCGATTGCCTGCTCCACAATGGCAGGAAACAGAATGGTCAGTCATACAATGGCTACCTACTGTAAATATTTTCTTTCGTGTGTGTTTGAGGCAGTAACGATGGCACTTGCGATTGTGGTATGTAATGCATTTATCAATGCAGGGCTTCCGGCATTTACAGGAAGTTATGCAGACTGGGCACAGACACTTATTTATCTGTGTGAAATGACATTTACGATAGCAATGACTGTTGGAAGCGTGAAGGGAGCACAGACACTTACAAGCAAGGCATTTGGATTATAGAAGGAGGCAGAAATGGATAATGAAAAGAAACAGGTTACTTATAATTCAAGCATAACCGGAGAAACGCAGGTGACATTTGATATCCAGCAGTATATGAATAACAGGGCAATGTTTATCGGTCTTATGTGTAATGAAGATGGATATGAGGAGCCTTTTGGGGATGTGACTGTGAATTTGTCGGTTGCAGCACCAAATTACTGCGGATATCTGAATGTGAATGACATGCCGGATATTGAAAAGTTTATTACAGACAATGACATTGGAGAGTTTACAGGATTCACGCAAAGGAGCGGTTTCTGCGAATATCCGCTTTATCTGTTCAATGTAGATAAGCTTAGAGAACTGTGTCCGGATGGAATGGATAAGTATGAGGCAAATATCGGAATGACAAGAAAGCCGGAGACAAAGGATTTATCAAGATAGGAGGCAGGGACAATGGTAATCGAAGTAAACAAGGATATTGACCGCTATCAGGAATCGGTTGCAATGGGACTTACTGCAAGGCAGCTTATATTTTCCATTGCAAGCGTAGTGGTCGGTGGCGGTATCGTCCTTCTTCTTTACAAGTATATCGGTCTTACGGGTTCTGCTTATGTGGCAATTCCCTGTGTGGCACCGATTGCTCTTGGCGGATTCTATTCCTTTAATGGGATGAATTTCTACGAGTATATGGGAAAGAAACTGCACTTTATGTTTGGCAACAGGGCACTTACCTATGTATCAACAGAGGGAGAGCCTGCAATAAAGCAGTTAGAAGCAGAACAGAATGAACAGGTAAAAAGAAGAAAGGCAGAAAGGCAGAACAGGAGACTGTAACAGCTGATTCGGCTGTAAAGAAGCAGAAGGAGTTTGAAGCAATGAAGAAAAAGACGAGAAACATGCTGCTTGGACTTGTCGCAGTCATTGTGGCGGCAGCAGCAGGCATTGCAGCATATAAGGCAATGCATTAGAAACGAATAGTATCTGACCGCAAGGTCGGGGAACATAGCCCGCAGGGTGAAGTTCCCGGCGGGCTTTCATTATAAGAAAGCGAGGTTAGAGACATGGGTTTATTTACAGACGGATTTAAGTTATTAAAAAGGCGAGTGAGCCTTTGTATAAGACACCTAAATCCATTCAGGAAACCATAGAGATTATGGCGGTGGCTGAAAATGGCATTTTTGAAGTAAGCAAAAATAAGTATTCCAAATGCTACCGCTTTCAGGACATCAATTACACGACAGCAACAGAGGATGAGCAGATCAGCATATTCGAGAGATACTGTAAGTTCTTAAATTCGCTGGACTGTAATTATAAGATTACGATCAACAATAAGAACAAAAACATGGAAGAACTTCGTGATAAGGTTCTTATTGCTGAAAGAAACGATGGCTTCAATAATTACCGCAGTATCTACAATGACATTATTGAGGAGAAGATTATTGAAGGCAGACAGGGGATTGAACAGGAGAGATACCTGACAATCACGATTGAGAGAAAGAACTTCGAGGAGGCAAAGGCACAGTTTGCCACACTTGAGGCAACGATACACAAGGCTTTCATTGAGCTTGGTGCAGAGATTGTACCACTTAACGGCAATGAGAGATTGAAAGTGCTCCATGACTATTATCATCTTGGAGATGAGGACAGCTTTGATTTTGACATCAAAGCAGGCAAAGAAGGTCGGAGCAGATTTTAAGAAATGATCTGTGTAATGGTATGGTAAAATACTTTCCAGACCATTTTGAGGACGAGAGTAAATTCTGCAAGGCACTTTTCATCAAAAAGTATCCCAGCAGTTTATCAGACAGGTTCATCAATGAGATTACTTCCCTTCCTGTTCATTCCATCACGAGCATTGATGTGGTGCCAGTTCCCAAGGATCTGACAACAAAGGTGCTTCAGAAGAAATACCTTGGTATTGAGTCGGATATCATTAAGCAGCAGAGAGTCCGTAATAAGAATAACGATTTTTCTACGGAAATCTCATATGCCAAAAGAACGGAGAAAAAAGGAGATTGAGGAAATCATGGATGATGTTCGTGAGAATGACCAGTGTCTTTTCTTTGTTGGGAGTCACCATTATTCTTATGGCAGAAAGCAAGAAGGAGCTTGAGAGTGTATGTGAGACAGTAGAGACTATCGGAAAGCGTAACAGCTGCACGATTGACACACACTACTTAAAGCAGAGGGAGGCACTCAACACAGCACTTCCGATTGGTGTAAGACAGGTGGAGACAATGCGTACCCTTCTTACCCAGTCACTTGCGGTGCTTATGCCATTCAATGTGCAGGAGCTTAATGACAGCACAGGAAACTATTATGGCATCAACCAGATCAGCAAGAATGTGAATATCGGTAACAGAAAGAAGCTCATTAACGGAAATGGCTTCGTTTTCGGAGTGCCGGGTTCCGGTAAATCCTTCTTCTGTAAGATGGAGATGGGCAGCGTATTCTTGTCGGGTGATGATGAGATTATCGTCATTGATCCGATGAACGAATACTTTGATATTGCTGAGACTTATGGCGGAACTGTAGTAAATATGTCTACTTACACGGATAACTATGTGAATCCGCTGGAGATGGATGTATGGAGCCTTGATCCGAATGATTCCAAGGGAATGGTAAGAGAAAAGGGCGAGTTTATGCTTGGACTTTGTGAGCAGTGTATCGGGGACAGCTTAAATTCAAGACAGAAGTCAATCATTGATCGTTGTGTGAGAAAGCTGTATATCGACATCGCAAGGAGCAGGGAGAAGTATGTCCCGGTAATGAGTGATTTCTACGATATCCTTATGGCACAGCCGGAGGAAGAGGCAAAGGATATTGCATTGTCTTTGGAGCTTTTCGTAAATGGTTCACTTAATATCTTTAATCATCAGACAAATGTGATGTGGATAACCGATTTATAGTATATGGTATCAGGGATTTGGGTACGGAGCTCAGTCCTATCACAATGCTTGTTATGATGGAGTCTATTCAGAACAGGATTGTAGAGAATCGCAAGAGAGGCAAGGCAACATGGCTCTATATTGATGAGTTTCACGTCCTGCTTAATTCCGAGTATTCTGCAAAATATTTACAGCAGCTCTGGAAGAAAGTAAGAAAGCAGGGTGGTCTTTGTACCGGTATCACGCAGAATGTTGTCGATCTGTTGCAGAACTACACAGCAACCACAATGCTTGCAAACTCTGAGTTTGTGGCACTCTTAAAACAGGCGAATACAGACAGTTCCAAGATGGCGGAAGTTATCGGGGTATCAGAGGCACAGCTAAGATTCGTAACCAATACTGCATCGGGAATGGGACTTATCAAGTGTGGCTCGGTGGTGATTCCGTTTGATAATCAGATTAGTAAGGATACAGATTTGTACAGGCTGTATAATACCAACATTCATGAGAAGATTGCGGAACAGAAGAAAAAAGAAGCAATGCTGCAGTGATAACAGATGAATATTATTATTTAATTGAAAAGATATTTTTTTATAGAATCTATAGTATAATCAAGAGGTCGGATGAATGTCCGACCTTGATGATAATAAATTAGATATTCCCTATTTTTAAGAAAAAAGCATATAAGATTCGATATGAAAAATAAATAAGGAAGCAGTTCTAAAATGTATCATTTGTACCGGAGAACATGTGGCTGGATTTTAAGATATGCATATCGTACACTTTGATGAGAATATGTTGATTGGGGATGCAGCGGACCTGGATGCATTTATGGAAATGTATGGTGTGGAAGCAATTTCAAGGAATATTTGTAATTATTAGGGAAAAGAAACTTTGAATTTAACGCTTGAAAAAAGGAGGAATAAACATGGCAAAGAAAGAAGAAATTTGAAGTTACATTTAGAGACGGAAGTCAGCTTAAGGATGAAGGAGTTCGCCAAATCCTTGTAGATAAAGAGACTGAGGTTAACTATCTTTGTTGGAAATCTGGATATGGAGCGGCTATTACACCTCTTCTGGATTCAGAAGGAAAAGTCATAGTTACAAAGTAAAATCGGTAGTTATGGAGGTGAAAAATGTATTTCACAGACGAAAAAGACTATATTATGCGAATGATAAAAGAAATGGTAAGAGTATTATTTTCTTTAATGTTTGGGAAAAAGTATGTTTCTGTTGAACTTGAAAAAGAAAATAAATATGAAGTATCAGGGAAAAATTTGAAAGATTTTCTTGATATGATTGATTCTGGGGAAATTAACGAAGCAGAGAATATACTTTTAGATAGCATTGATTATACAGACAGAAATGAGGTAATGGCAGCAGCTCTTTTCTACCAATACCTTAGTGAGAAGGATAGTGAGTTTTTGAAAAATAACAATTATACAAAAGAAGAAGTGCTTTCTGGTTTTAAGCAATTACTTATGCAGTCAGGATATACTGATTTGCTATGTTTGGTCAAAGATGAAGAGTAATGTAGAAAATTCAAAGAGATAAGAGTGATTGGCTGAAAGGAGAAATTGTATTATATGTTCTATGATTATATGATCTATATTGTTTTTTGACTTTATGATGGCAGTGATTATGTTTTTGTTTGGAATGTGGTTTTATAAATCAGAAGGAAAAGCTGCTAATTTCTTGTCGGGTTATAATATGAAATCAGCGGATGAACGAAAGAAATACGATGAGAATGCTATGTGTAAGGCATATGGAAAAAGAATGATGTTTATGTCAGTTCCTTTTATTATTGGAATAATCATAGATATCCAATATCTAGGAATTGGTTGTTTGATTGCATGGGGGATATGGTTTATTATGTTTGTTTTGTTGCTTATTGATAGGCATAAAGAGAACGTTAAATTCAAGTTTTATGTTGCTTTTAATAATTGATATTGAATGATTTTACATAGCCGTTAAGGAGTAATTTTTGCTCCCTAGCGGCTTATTTTATTTTTCAAAGTAGGAGGTGAGAAAATTGAAGATCAAAAAGGTAGATGACAAGCCTATGGTCATTCACACGAAGGAGAAAGCAAAGATTCATTCCCACGAACCGAAAAAAGCCAAGATTAAAGGCAGCAACATCTATACAGTAGAGAGAGGTCCTAAGACAGCTGGTGCAAAGGTAACTGATACGGATAAAAGAAGTCCTATCGCAAGAGCACCATTCATCAGTCAGAGCCGAAGAATAAGGGATTATCAAGATTTAAGCGAAACTATAGAGAATCAAACACTTCCATCAAGACCAAGAACACCAATCTTCACATAGCAGGAAGAACAGGTGCACTTACAGCCGGGGCAGTAACAGAGCAGGTGGAAGGCGGGCAGGAAGTATCACAGGCAGCTTATCTTGCCTATGAAGCAAGCCGCCCGGTTACGGGAACTGCTTCCAAGGGAGCGTCACTCTTCAGGAAAAAAAAGGCGGCAGCCGAAGCCAAGAAGCGTATCAAGAAGGTAGAAGCAGGAAAGAAGCTGGCGAAAAAGACAGTAAAGAAAGCTGCCAGTGATACAGCTAAGACGGTAGCTAAAGAGACGGCAAAAGAAACAGCAAAGACTACTGCCAAGGTTGCAACAAAAACTGCGACAAAGGCAGCTGCTACAGCGGCAGGAACAGCGGTTGCACCGGGAGTTGGTACTGCAATCGGCATGGCAGCCGGATATGCTGCAGGTGTGTCCATAGAGGTCAAGGATGAAAAGATGACCAACCGGAGCAGGAAGATAAAATTCTTTCTGGATAAGATGAAAGCACAGGAGAATCAGACAGACAGCGTGGCAAAACTGGTAAAGGATCTGATTGTGCGAAAAGCGATTACCTGGGTAAAGGCAGCTGTACCGATTATCGGATTGGTGCTTTTATTACTTGTTCTTATAGTTGCCATGATTGCGGTTCCGGTTATAGCGGTGATAGCAATCCTTTACAATTCTCCATTTGCTTTATTTCTGCCACCACTTGAATCAGGAGATACCGTGCAGACAGTAACGAGTGCTTATGTGCAGGAGTTTAACCGGGATGTGAATACGAAAGTGAATGAGCATACCGGATATGACCTTGGAGAGCTTGTATATGTGGATTATGAAGGTATGGAAGAAAACCCAAGCAACTACTATGACATAATGGCGGTCTATATGGTCAAGTATGGTGTCGGAGATACGGCAACCGTTATGAATGACATTTCAAAAGGCTGGCTGCAGGCAGTTGTAAATGATATGTGTTCATACACCACAAGCGCAGGAACAAAAGATGTGGAAGAAACAGATGCAGACGGTAATGTAACTACTGTCACGAAGTCGGTTCTGTATGTGAATGTCACACTAAAATCATACAGAGATATGATTTCGGTTTATGGATTTAATTCTGATCAGGTGGAAATGCTTGAGCAGATTATGAGTTCTGAATTTATGGGACAGCTAGGATATGCAGGAAGTGGAAGCGGCGGAGGCGGTGGAAGTCCCGGAGTAAGTTCCATGACTGAGGATGAAATAAATGCAATCCTCAGTGGTATTACAGATAGCAGGCAGAAAGCAGTCTGCTCTTATGCCCTTCACAGAGTTGGCTTCCCTTATAGTCAGGATTTAAGAGACAGCGGTAACTATTATGACTGCAGCTCCTTAGCCTATTATTCATGGAAGGATGCAGGCGTGGATATTAGTTTCGGCGGTGCAACCACAGCGGCAGCGGAGGCACAGGGACTGGATGAAGCCGGAAAGACAGTCTCCTTTGATGAGTTACAGCCGGGAGACCTTATCTTCTACAGTTTTACAAGCAACGGAAGATATAAGAACATCAGCCATGTGGCAGTATATGTCGGAAATGGCAAGGTGGTAGAGGCACTTAATGAAAGTCTTGGTGTGGTCTACAGGGATGTGGCAAGCACAGGAAAGATTGTTGTGATAGGAAGACCATAACAGGAAATTTGCAGAGAGGGCATAGTCCCTCTCTGAGACTGGAGGTAAGAATGGATTTAAAAGATATGATACTGGTAACAGAAAACGACAGGGGAACAGAGACAAATATGCTGATGACTCTGGATGATTATAAGAGTTTTATAGCAGTTGATGACATGTCAGAGCTTGCAGACAATTTGTTGCAGCTTGGAAGAACACTTGGTGAAGCAGATAACTTCGCAGAGTATTACAGGGCAGCAAATGTAACTGTATCTGCGAGATTCTGTCTGGATGATATTCAGCTGGGGCACTTTCTTCAGGGACTTTATAACGATTCCAAAGAATTTCGGTTTGATAAAGAAGCCAGTTCTTCTGAATGTGTTGCAAAGCTTAAGGAGATTGGAATGACCGATAAGGGCTGGGTGGATGATTTTAACCTGCATTATGAAATGGAGAACCGCTCATTTGAAAGGGGACAGACATTTCATAACTTCAATGACCATGATTACATGGTGCTTGAAGCATTATCACCAAGGAATCTCGTGGTGATGGATATGAAGTCAGGTTCTCTTACAATCGCCCTTGGTGCGACAGAGTATAAGCGTTATCCGAAGGATGAGAAGCCTACAAAGGACAATACCACAATCGGAGTATCGTGGGAGCATGGCATTTATCTCGGTTCCACACTCTCAACCACGAATTTCAAGGCATACAAGAGGGAGTATGGCACACCGGAAAAGATAGAGGATATCTATGATTACAGGGCAAAGCTAAAGCAGAAGTTCTATTTTTATCAGGATATGTCAAAGGATGATGATGTGCCAAAGAAACTGCAGAATGATTTCCTTCACCAGATGTATGAGGATTTCGGAACGATTGAAGAGGACTGTTTTTACGACAGGCTGGAAGATGGAAAGTACGATGAGGGCTTTAAGGAAAGACAGGTAAAGGAAGAAAAGAGCCGGTGATGAGATTTTTACAGGAGGCGATATCATATGGAACAGGAATTTGATGTTGAGATAAAAGAAGTGCTTTCACGAGTACAGAAAGTAAAGGCAGAGTCGCTTGACGATGCCATCAATAAGGCAATGGATATGTATTATGCAGAGCAGATAGTCCTTGGAGCAGAGGACATGAAGGGAGTTGATTTTGCGCCTATCAGCGAAGGTCAGCTCCCTTCTTCATTAAAAGAAAACGGAGGAAAAGCAAGATGAAAAGTGATTCAACAACAGTAATTAAGAACATGGAGTTTTTAGTAAAGGAACTTCATAAGGAGTGGGACAGATCGGGTACTTCTAAGGCATCCGTTATTATTTCCTTGAGGAAGTAGATGGTATCAATGATAAGTTAAAAGAGATTATCTATCAGACACAGAAGTCAGTCGATGAGGATGAGCTGACCTTTAAACAGAGCATTGCAAAGTCCAAGGAGTGCTATGTGCTTCTTCGTGTGGTGCGTAAGATTGCAAAGAAAAAAGGATAAATGTGAAAAACAGGCAATCGACAATGAATTTGCAATCGAGCTGGATAAGGATGAGTTAAAGCTCTTTAAGGGATTGTTTGCAGAGATGTTTAAGTAGAGGAGGACAAAGGTATGGGCGTTGATATGAAGGTCAAAGCGATATACGATTCTGAAATTGGTAACATCACCAGATCAGAAAAGAACTGGAAGGATGTGTTAAAGGTCGCAGGTCAGTTATACCGCTATGAATTTGACAATATCGTTATGATAACAGCTCAGAGACCTCCGGAAAAAAGCACACTCATGGCAGATTATGATACCTGGAAAAAGGTGGGAAGATATGTAAAGCGTGGTGCGAAAGGCTGCGCTATCTTCCCGTCAAGGGCACTGAATCCACGCATGAGGTATATATTTGATATCAGTGATACCGGAGGGAAGAATGTTAAGCTGACATGGGACCTTGAGGGAGAAAATCTTAAAGATTATGTGGATTTTCTCGTATCAGAAGGTCAGATTGAGCAGTACGATAACAGCAACAGGGAGTCTCTAAAAAATATATTAAAACAGTTTACAGGAACAGATGTTTGGCTTATAATAAAAGAAGAGTTCGGAGACCGAATGACCGAGCTCATGCAGCTATCAGGTAGTGTGATAAAGGAAGAAAGTAAGAAACGCAATGGCTTACAGCAGGAAATGGACATGGAGCAGCTTGTATATGCAAGTGTCATGTATGCTGTAGGGACGAGATGCGGATTTGACTTATCTGTGCAAGAACAGGATTTCAGTCAGATCGTAAATATCAAAGACGAAGAGATCATTTACCGTCTTGGTTCCATTGTATGCGATGTCTCCTGTAGTGTTCTTAGAGAATTTAGTCGTAACTTAAAGGCAATCGAGAGCGAAAGGAGAATTGGATATGTTAGAAGAAATGAATTACAAGGAAGTGGACGGACTGCTTTATCCGCAGATAGAGATGCCGGACGAGACGGAGGATCTCACGAAGCTGGGCAAATACGGAAGGATGGCGATGAACTATCTAAAGGAGAACGAGCCGGCAAGATACAAGACGCTGATGAGATTCGGGAAGATGTACGAGAAGATGTCGGAAGTAGAGAAGGAAGCGAACCAGCTGTACGACCAGCTGGAGATGCAGTATCTGGCGAAGCACAAGCCACAGAATCCGTCATCGACAATGGAGATGTGGAAGATAAGAGAGCAGGCGAAGATGCAGGCAGAGGAAGTGGTACTGAATCAGATAGTGATGCGATTCCACTAGAATCAGATGATACAGAATTAAATAGGGAACTTGATGAAATCAATTCATTGGGTGTTAGTAGGGAAGCCGAATATACACAGGCTTCCTTTTTTTTCGACCAGAACGGGCAGGCAAGCATTGGCACCATTCATACTGAGGACGAAAACAATAATCAGTTTATGCGTCAGTTCGAGCAGGACAGAAAAGCTGCATTAGCAGGTAAATACAATTATCTGAATCCCAAAAAGTCTGCAACAGTACCAGGTGAGTATATCAAACAGGTGCTTATGAGAGGTACAGGCTTTGTCGGTGGCAAGGGCAGGGTATGCAAGATTTTTGAAACAGAGATTGATGCAGGAACCCGGGCAAAGCGTATCAAAGCAGAGTATGGTCAGGGAGGTGCAGGCTGGCCGGTTGACGGACTAGGGCTGCACGGATATGACACATTTCATGGGAATGGACTGCGTTTTCAGTGGCGAGATGAGGATGGAGAGGTTGAAGGATATGTTTCGTGGAAAGATATCGAAAAAGAGCTTGGTGTCCTTATTCTTACAGGGGAATACCAGTCTGAGACACCTCGTATTGATGAGCTTGCGATGGACGGACTCCGTGAGGATGATGAGGTCATTGATGCCGAATATCAGGAAGTGGAACCGGAGGAGGCAGAATCAGAGATTGATGATTATGCAATACCGGATGAGCCGGAGAGCTATGCTTCTAACAGAGATTATGTAAGTGCAAAAGGCATGACACCACAGGAGACTGCCGATGAAGACCGCATGGTAACACAGGCAGAATATGGTGCCGAGATAGAAGCTGAAACAACTGAAAAAGATCCATCAGAGCTTAAGTATATTACACCGATTGATTATGCCAAGCGTATTGAGGAGCTTGATGAAGACCTGCGTGATGCGGCGGAGATTCTTGTAACAGATTGCAGCTGCTACACTCCGTTTAGGGCATTCCTTATGGATGTGGTGCAGTCTGATTTTGCATTTATGCCCAATAAACTTGACCTTATCAGGGATATTGCATTAGGGACAGATAATGCAGAAAGAAAAGCATATTCCAACAATAAGTATGGTCTTGTGGAGTACTCAATCAGAAGCGGTTATGTGAAGATCAGCTATAAGAACAGGAATGGTGTGCGTAAGGAAGGTGCACTCGACTGGCGTGAGTTATACGAGATTTTATCCTATATGGTAAAACAGCCATTTTACTGTGGAGAAGACCAGAGAAGGTATTATCAGGAGACAAAGCAGAAGGCTGACAGGGATAAGATGAATCCGGTCTATAAGAGATTCTTTGATATCGAGGATAGTGTAAAAGCCAATCGTCTTGAAACCAGGGAAAGAGCAATAGCGAATGGCTGGGAAACCAAGATTGATGAGAATGGACATGTGGTTTCAGATGATGTGGTATCAGTATCTGTGGATGATATTCAGGCTGATACAGAATTACAGGAAACTGTAGATTTTACACCAAAGCAGGAGCCAGTACAGCAAGTAGGAAGTCTTGAAAATGAGAAGAATGTTGACGGGCAGACGAAGCACAACTTCCACTACAATCTCTGGGAAATGGGAAAAGGCGGTGCTAAGACCAGATACCAGTGGAATATGGATGCAATCCGTACTTTAAAGCAGATTGAATCAGAAAACAGGCTTGCAACACCGGAGGAACAGAAAACCTTGTCGAAGTTTGTCGGATGGGGCGGACTGTCACAGGCATTTGACGAGGAAAACGCAGGCTGGAGCAAAGAGTATGCAGAGCTTAAAGACCTTTTATCTGATGAGGAATACAATGCGGCAAGGGCAACAGTAAACAATGCCTTTTACACTTCACCGGAGATTGCCATGTGCATAAATTCGGCACTTGTCCAGTTTGGTTTTAAAGGCGGAAATGTCTTAGAGCCTTCTATGGGTATCGGCAATTTCTTTGGAAGTATGCCAGCACCAATGCAGCAAAGTAAGCTGTACGGAGTGGAGCTGGACAGCATATCGGGAAGAATTGCAAAGCAGCTTTACCAGAATGCCAATATCAGTATTACGGGATTTGAAAACACCACATATCCGGATAACTTCTTTGATGTGGTTGTCGGAAATGTGCCATTTGGAGATTACAAGATATTTGATCCAAAGTACAACAAGTATAACTTCCGTATCCACGATTATTTTCTGGCAAAAGCACTTGACCAGGTAAGACCGGGAGGCATGGTTGCTGTAATTACCACAAAGGGAACACTTGATAAGGCAAATCCGACTATCCGAAAATATCTGGCTGAAAGGGCAGAGCTTGTGGGAGCAGTAAGACTTCCGAATACTGCATTTAAAGACAATGCAGGAACCGAAGTGACAGCGGATATCCTGTTTTTACAGAAGAGGGAGAGAAAGATTGATATTGAGCCGGACTGGGTACATCTTGGTGTCACCAGAACGGAATTGCAGTCAACTCCTACTTTGCAGAACACCCGGAAATGATGCTTGGATCTATGGAATATGATACAAGGATTTATGGACAGGACAGCAGATATACAGTCTGTGTGAATGATGACGAGAACTTCAATATGTATGAAGCATTAAACAAAGCTATCGGTAATATCAAAGCCCAGATGACAGATTTTGAGAGAGTGGCAGATGAGGCGGAGCAGACGGAGGAAGTTATCCCGGCTGATCCGGATGTGAGAAACTACACTTACACATTTTTTTGAAGGAAAGCTCTATTACAGGGAAAATTCTGAGATGGTAAGAAAAGAGGTATCACAGACTGCCGAGGAGCGAATCCGAAGTCTTGATGAAATCAGACAGATAACAAGAGAGCTGATTGATATCCAGATGGATGGCTGCAGCGAGGAGGAGCTTTCTGATAAGCAGAGACTTCTTAATGTGAAATACGATGCCTTTATAAAGCAGTATGGAGCCATTACCTCAAAAGCAAACAGAATAGCTTTCAGAGATGACAGCGATTACCCGCTTCTTTGCAGTCTTGAGGAAGTAAACGAAGACGGGGAGGTGAAAAAAGCGGATATGTTTTATAAGCAGACGATTAAGGCAAAGACTGTCATAGACAGAGTTGAAACTGCTGTGGAAGCATTAAATGTATCCGTCAATGAATTTGGATATGTGAATCTTGCCTATATGCTCTCTATCTATGAGCCGGATATTACTAATGTAAAGGAAGAGCTTGCAGAAAAGTCCGGGCAGACAGTGGATGAGATAACATTTAGTGATGATGCTTTGGCAGAGCTTAGAAGGGCAGTTCTTGTGGAAGAACTGGATGGACTGATTTTCTTAATCCCGACCGTTACAACGAGAACAATCCTGATATCGGCTGGGAGACAGCAGACGAGTATCTTTCCGGCAATGTGAGAGACAAGCTCCGTGTAGCAAAGGCTATGGCAGCGGATACAGACAATCCGCAGGCAGAAAGATTTGCCAGCCAATGCCGCAGCACTGGAAAAGGTGCAGCCGGAGTGGATTGAAGCCTCGGATATTGATGTAAAGATTGGTACAACTTGGATTGAGCCGCTTGATTATGAGCAGTTTATCTATGAGCTGCTTAATACACCAAAGAGGGCAAGGGCAGTCAGAAGCCAGTTTTACAATACAGGCATTCAGGTACACTTGAATAAAATGAGTATGGAATGGTTCATTGAAAATAAAAGTATGGATAAACATTCCGTGGCTGCAACGAAAACTTATGGTACAAGCAGAATGGACGCTTATTCTATTTTTGAGGATACGCTGAATCTTAAAACTGTAACAGTAAGGGATAGGATTGATGACGGTGATGGCAAATATCATTACGAAGTCAATAAGAATGAGACAATGCTTGCAAGGGAAAAAGCAGAATATGATCAAGGAGAAGTTCAAGGAATGGCTGTTTGCAGAACCGGAACGCAGACAGAAGTATGTGGAGTATTATAATGAAACCTTCAATAATATCCGCCTGCGTGAGTATGACGGAAGCCACTTACAGTTTCCGGGAATGAACCCTGAAATTGAGCTAAAGCCGCACCAGAAGAATGCAGTGGCACGAATCCTTATCGGAGGAAATACACTGCTTGCCCACTGTGTCGGTGCCGGAAAGTCCTTTGAAATGATGGCTGCGTGTATGGAACAGAAAAGGCTCGGACTTGCCAATAAGACAATTATGGTAGTGCCAAAGCCGCTTATCGGGCAGACTGCAAGTGAGTTTTTAAGGCTTTATCCGTCAGCTAATATCTTGGTTGCCACGGAGCGTGATTTTGAAAAGAGCCGCAGGAATCAGTTTGTATCAAGGATTGCGACTGGCGACTATGACTGTATCGTTATGTCACACTCGCAGTTTGAGAAAATCCCAATCTCCGCAGAGAGAAAGGAGCGAATGCTTAACGAGCAGATAGAAGAAATCACTTATGCGATTGATGAAATGAAGGAGAGAAATGGAGAGCGCTGGACAGTAAAGCAGATGGAAAGCCAGAAGAAAAAGCTGGAGGAACAGCTGAAATCTCTATCTGATGAGAGCAGAAAGGATGATCTTATAACCTTTGAGGAGCTTGGTGTTGATTCTATTATGGTAGACGAAGCACATAATTTTAAGAACCTTGCCATTTTTTCAAAGATGAATAATGTGTCAGGTATCAGCAGCAGTGGAGCGAAGAAGTCAACGGATATGCAGCTTAAATGCCAGTATTTATCAGAGATAAATGATGGCAGAGGCATTGTATTTGCAACAGGTACACCGATAAGCAATACAATGTGTGAGATGTATGTTATGCAGCTTTACTTACAGAAAGCGGCACTTGAAGAGATGGGGATTTATCACTTTGATTCATGGGCAGCGAACTTTGGTGAAGTGACAACAGCACTGGAGCTTACTGTAGAGGGAAGCGGATTCCGTTTCAAGAGCAGATTCAATAAATTTACCAATCTTCCTGAGCTTATGAATATCTTCCGTGAGGTAGCAGATGTGCAGACTGCCGATATGCTGGACTTAGATGTACCGGCACTAAGGGGCGGCAAGCCTATTATTGTGGAGTCGGAGCCTGACTGGTATGTAAAGCAGGTCATGGAAGAATTTGTTGTGAGGGCAGAAAGGATAAGAGGCGGAGGAGTTGATCCAAGCGAGGATAACTTCTTGAAGATTACGCACGAAGCAAGACTTCTGGAACAGACGCAAGGCTGATTGATAAGGATGCACCGAATAATCCTGATGGAAAACTCAATAAGGTAGCAGAGAATGTGTGGAAAGAATATGAGAAAGGAAATGCCAACGGTCATATAGGCTGTCAGCTTATTTTTTCGGATATCGGCACACCGGGACCGGATAAGGACTTTACGATTTATGATTATCTGAAGGAGTCACTTATACAGTATGGTATTCCTGCAGATGAGATAGCTTTTATCCATGATGCCAAGACCGATGCTCAGAGGGACGCACTTTTTAAGGAGATGAGGACAGGTAAAAAGAAGGTTCTTATCGGTTCAACGGACAAGTGTGGAACAGGTGTCAATGTGCAGACACACCTTGTTGCAATGCATCATGTGGATTGCCCTTGGAAGCCAAGCTCTATAGAACAGAGGGAAGGACGAGGCATACGACAGGGTAATGAAAATGAAGAAGTAGCAATCTACAGATATGTTACAAAAGGAACCTTTGATGCTTATAACTGGTCGCTTGTGGAGAATAAGCAGCGTTTCATCAGTCAGGTCATGACAAGCAAGGCAGTGAGCCGAAGCTGTGAGGACATTGATGAGGCAACGCTTTCCTATGCAGAGATTAAGGCAGTCGCCACAGGCAATCCTCTTATTCGTGAGAAGATGGAGATTGACAATGATGTCCAGAGATTAAAGCTCTTGAAGGCATCCTATGACAACCAGAGATATGGCTTGCAGGATAACTTTATGATTAAGTACCCAAAGCTGATTAAGACAGCAACTGAAAAGCTTGCCAATGTCCGTGAGGATGTAAAGGCAAGGGATAAAGAGCTGATTGATAATCCGGACTTTGCCATTACCATAGGCAATGCAACTTATACAGAGCGAGTGGACGGTGGAACCATAATGCTTGAAGCAATCAGCAAATGCAAGACCGGAGAGACAACTGCAATCGGTAAATTCCACGGATTTGAGCTGCTTGTGGAAAAGAACTTCCTTGGCATCAATTATATGGTGCTTCGTGGAAAGACTGAGTACAAGGCAGAGCTTTCCACAAGTCCGGTCGGCAGTATGGTAAAGCTGGAAAACCTGTTCAATGGACTCCATGAGAACATTGATTTCTTAGAAAAGAAGATTGAGCAGTACCAGAATGACCTTGAAGCATCAAAGGCAGAGTATGACAAGCCATTTGCATACAGCAAGGAACTGGAAGAAAAGCTGTCAAGGCAGTGTGAACTGAATGCCCAGCTTGACCTTGAGAACGCAAAGGCTGTGGATGCAGACCTGAGCGGACCGGAGGAAGAAAGAGAAGCAGATGACAGGATGAAATCTGCAGCAATTGTAGCAGAGGATAAAGGTGCTTATCCAGCCGACAGAGAGGGCAGAACACGATAGGAGAGTGAATAATATGAGCATAAGAAAAGTGGTCGCAGGACTACTGATTACAGCAGGGATTGCCATTATGGCAGTCCCTTTTTTCTGGCGGGCAACCGGAGAAAAACAGACAGAACAGCTCATAAATGAATTTGAGCAGACATTGGAGGATGATTACGATGAAGAAACAGATGTGGAGGAAGAGCAAACCTCCATTAGTAAAGAGGATGAAGCCATTCTTAAAGAAGGCGGTGTTATCGGCATCATTGAGATACCGGGGTTAGATATCAGGTATCCGGTAATGGAAGGAACCACAAGTAAAGTGCTTAATGCAGGGATTGGTCATATAGAAGAGACTGCAGGAATCGGTGAGAGTGGCAACTGTGTATTGTGCGGTCACAATGGCAGCAGATATGGCACATTTTTTACACCACTAAGTCAGATATCCATAGGTGATGAAGTGATGATAACCGACAAAAAGGGACAGGAGCATATCTATGAGGTAACAGAGACAGAGGTAGTAAATCCGTATGATAACAGCATCAAGACACAGGGAGATGAAAAAGAATTAACTCTTTTTACCTGTTCCCAGAAAGGAACCATGCGTTTTGTGGTCAGGTGCATTTATAAGGAGGCGGTTATGGATGAATAAGAGATACCGGTTAGCTGAGATAGAAGAGGCAGTATCGGAAATGGAAGAGTTAATTGACATCGAGGATGATATTGCAGAGATTAATGATGACTTTCAGATAGTTGTAAGCGGCTGGTCTGTGTATGTCGAAAGTCTGAATCTGACACTCAGACAGGGAGTTGCCTGTATCTGGGATACAGAGGCAGGATTATTTATGCCTGACTTTGATGTGACTATCGTGTATGAGGGGAACATTGAAACACAGGAGTGGCTCTACTACGAGCAGGACGGAATGACTGTCACACTCGGCAACTGGCTAAATGGAAGATTGTCTTGTGAACAGATAGAACAGCTTTGGTGTGAGCTTATCATACCGGAAAACAACAAAGAAGTAAAAGAAAGAGAGGAACAGCGTATGAAGTATTCAATTAAAGTAAACGAAGTAAGAGCAAAAGATGGCAGCAACATCAAGGGGTTTGCAACCGTGGTATTCGGTGATTCATTTAAGATTACCAATATCGCAATACTTGAAAATAAGGAAAATGGAGAGCTTTTGTATCAATGCCAAGATACCGTTCCAATGAGCGTGATGAGAGCAACAGCGTGATTTATAAGGATGTCTGCAATCCTATCACAGCAGAGTTTCGAGAGGAACTCTATACTAATATCCTTGATGCCTATGCAAGAATCAAAGAATCGGAGAAAGAGGAGACACAGAACAGGACAGAACACAGGAAATGCCGGAGTTTTCCGTGACGGTTACACCTTATGAAAGAGTAGGTAGTAATATCAAGGGACTTGCCCGCATTTACTTTGAAAACAGCTTCATTGTAAACAATGTAAATATCATTCAGGGCAAAGAGAAAAATCTTTGTGTCAATGCCTTCTTATAAGACAAAGCAGGTGGACGAGAATGGCAAGCCAATCTATCAGGACGTATGCTATCCGGTCACAAAGGATTTCCGGGGAAAAACTCTATAATGAGATTATCGCAGAATATGAGAAAGCGAAGGATAAGAGCAACGAAAAAGCGAGGGAGAGTGCAGAGAAACATCATGGCAATCCCGATAAAGAAAAGGACAAAGAGGCAACACCCTTTCGATAATTAGTAATCAAGGTACAGGGGCGGCCAAGGCTGCCCCATTTACAGAATGGAGGAAACAGAATGGATATGGAAGCAGGAAAAACACTTACCAATGAGGAGGTTATAAGGGAACTTCTCGAATTATTAAAAAAATGCCATGAAAGAGCAGGCAAACGATGTATTTGAGATATGCAGCTATGTGGATGGACTGGAGAAAAAGATTGATTCCATGACGGAAGAACTTACCAATATGCAGAACCAGATCAAAGAAATGCAGGAAGATACACTTGTCAATAATGCTAAAAAAGCATTGTCAGAAGCACAGGAGCGACTAAATACCAGATGTGAGCAGATAAAGTCACAGGTGTATGCAGTGAAAGCACAGGTCGAATCTACAGCCAAAAGCATAGTTGCAGAAGCAAAGGCAAAAGGCAGAGCTGCACTTTATCGGGTATCGGAGTTCTTAGGAATTAAGAAAAAACTTCTTGATATCCGGGAAAATGTAAGAGGTGCAATCAAGACCACGGATAAGGATATAGCAAAGACAGCACTTCTTGCAAAAGGATTTCGTGAAGCAGGGCAGACAGCAGCCAATGCATTCCGTACTTTTGCTGACAAGCCGGAGGTGGATTACTCACAGAAAGAGCAGAAACATCCCATTACAAAGGCGGTGCTTGCACCTATGAAAGCGGTGAAAAAGATGCTTGTATCAATGGAGCTTCATCTGGATGCATCTATTGACAAGCTGGATAATCTGGCTATGAATGTGCAGATAGATAAGGAAAAGCATACGGAGAATGCGAAAGCACAGGAACAGACAGAGCCGGAGAGGGCAGAAGCTAAGCGAGTGGAAGCAGAGATTGTATATTCACCGATGGTCGCTGAACCACAGGAGTATCAGTATAATGCAGATGCATTTGAGGCAAGAGGTGTGGATGATGTGAAGCAGGAAGCGGCACACAATGATGTATCAAAGGTAAGAGAAGATAAAAGCCAGATAGTTTAGAGGACGTGGGAGAGATTCTGCGTCCTTTTTAGTGCGGATCAATTTGATAGATGTTATAATGTGAAAAGATAAATGCGAAACATGCGCTATACTAGCAAAAGTTATTAATTATATAAAGGTGGGAGAAATTTGGCAAAAAGTAAAAAGACAAAAATACATAAAAAGATAGATGGTCAGCTTTTACAGATGAAATGAATGCGGAGAAATTGGGATTCATAAAAGGAGAACTTTATGAATTAGAAAAAGACAATGTTCGGTATCGACTGCCAAACCAAAAACTCCCGTTCTTAAAGAAAGACTTTCATGTAAAAAACAGTTATGCCGATTTTATGATTGAAGATATAGAGATTAGTATTTCTATTTATGATGGCAAGGATTTTGCTATTGAATTTAATCATTTTAGAAGCATAAAAGGTTGCTTTGATAAAGATAGCAATATCGAGATCATGGAAAATACTTTGAACGAGAAAGAGAACATTTTATATACCGAAAATAATGAGATAATAGAGGATGTGTTGAAGCAGTTATTGGAAATTCATAATAATGTTTATCGGCGTTAGTAAAGTAAAATAATTGAAAAGTTGAGTTAAAAGTCCCGATTATGGGATACTAGATAGTGCATAATGAATCAAAGATAATCTTCAAAAGCATTTATACTTTAAGGAGTGACATAAATATAATGCAATATAAAATTTTAATGGTTGATGATGATAGAGAATTGCTAAAAATGCTGAATCAATACTTTACATTGAAGAATTATACAGTAATGATTGCAGAAAATGGCATAGAAGCAATGGAAAAGATAAGTGCAAACCCTGATATTATTCTATTGGATGTGAATATGCCGGGAATGGATGGGATTGAAGTATGCAGAAGAATCCGAGACAGGGTTTCCTGTCCGATTATCTTTTTGACTGCAAAGGTAGAAGAACAGGATCGGGTAATGGGATTACTGTCTGGCGGAGATGATTATGTTTTGAAACCATTTAGTTTGAAAGAACTCGATGCCAGAATTATTGCCCATTTGAAACGTGAGGAACGCTTACATAGGAAAACAGAACAACGGTTTTATGGGGATTTAGTAATTGACTATGCCGGCAAATGTGTACATATGAAAGAGAAAACTTTAGATCTTACGAAATTAGAGTATGACATTATAGAATTTTTGTCTATGAACCCTGAAATGGTATTTGATAAAGAACGAATCTATGAGAAGATTGGAGGATATGATGCAGAAGGGGACAGCCGGGTGGTTACAGAGTTGATTCGCAGAATCCGCAAGAAAATGAAAATGTATTCGGAACACGAATATATTGAAACTGTATGGGGGATGGGATATAAATGGGCAAAATAAAAAATCTTTCGTTAAGGAAAACCATTGTTTTGTATATGATAATTAGTTTAATAATTAGTTTTTATCTTTCAGCACTAATTATGCGAATAGCAACCACAGTACAAAACAACATTTGGTGGAAGTATGTAGACCAGGAAGAATATTTTGAAATGGCTGAAGGGGATGGTAGAAGGTATTTGCCAGATGTTCCGAGACCACATTCTTATGAAATGAAAGAATTTGATTATCATGTATCGGAAATATGTGATTTTCTTCAGACATTTACAGTGCTTATCGTATCTGTTGCAGGGAGTATTATAGCGGTATTTCTTTTTTTATAAGCATAAATTGAAGTGTCCTATTGAAGAATTAGAACTGGCTTCCCAGCAAGTTGGTCGAAATAATTTAGACTTCCATATCACTTATGAAAATGAAGATGAAATGGGCAGATTGTGCAGAGAGTTTGAACGAATGAGAGGACAACTTGCAGAAAATAATCAACAGTTATGGAAAATGCTTGAGGAAGAAAAGGCTTTGCGGGCTGCCATTGCGCATGATATACGTTCTCCGCTATCTGTGCTTGAGGGGTATCAGGAAATGCTTTCAGAATATCTCCCGATAAAAAAGAGATAAATATGGAACAAGCCTTAGAAATGGTAAATGAAAGCAAAAACAGATTGAACGTATGGATATATTTGTGGAAACAATGCGGAAGATGAGCAGTTTAGATGCAAGGGAGTTGGTGGCAGAAGAAATTACAAGCAAGCAGTTGGAAATAGACATACGGGCAGAGATGAATGTGTTTGAGAAAAATTTGGAAAACTGTATGAATTAAAATGTTCGGAAACAGCAGAAAAATTTTCAGGAGATAAGGAAGTGATTTTAGAGGTTATAGAAAACCTTTTGTCAAATGCCTTTCGTTATGCCAAGACAAAAGTGGAAATGGAAGTGTTTCTTACCAGTTCTGAATTACAAATCAGAATAAAAGATGATGGAGTGGGATTTACAGTAGACAAGCAAAAGGCAACAGAACTTTTTATCAGCAAAATGTGAAAGATAGTTTAAAACACTCAGGAATGGGTATGTATATCAGCAGATTGTATTGTGAAAAGCATGGCGGACAGTTGCTTATAGAAAACGAAAACTGAGTGGAGCTGTAATAACAGCAGTATTTCATCGGATTGCATGAGCAGTCCGATTTTTTTACGCTGTTGTCTTTTGTTGTGATTTATATTTTATGATGTCTATAACGAAGGAAAGGAGGCAAACGTATGATTGCAATTATTAGGAGGGAGATAAAAAACTATTTTAAGCGACCATTATTTTGGATTGGTGTTTTGTTGGTCATTTATGGAGTTTTTAGCGATACAAGTCCTTATCTGCATACACGTTATCTTGCAGAAGGGGAGAAAATCGCCAATGATAAGCCAGCTATTTCTGATGAGGGTGAAGTGTATGAAGGGTATATACCGGCAGATCCGAAGAAACACCGGGAATTATGGCATGAACAGTTAAAACAAGCCCTGCTTGAAGATGGAGAAACCGATGCAGAGGTGCAAAAAGTTATCGGAAAAATAGAGAATATGGAATTAGAAGAAGCATATGATTATCTTAACGAAAAATATGAATGGTACGGAGCGAGGTATTTATATGAAGATACCTCTTACTTTAAGGGGACGGCAGAAGAAATCAATTCGTATTTAGATCAGAAAATGGAAAAGAAACCATTTTCATATTATTACGCAAGGAAATTTGCTGATTTTACAGGTCTGTATATGGGATTTTTTGCAACGATAATGTTTTCCGTTTTGTTTTTACAAGATACAAAAATGCATACTTATGAATTACTCCATACAAAACCAATTAGTGCAGGAAAATATGTGCTTGGAAAAGTAAGCGCTGGATTTCTTACAATTTGTACATTTGTTTTAGCAGTTTTAAACCTACTGTTTTGGATATTATGTATTCTTTATACAAGAGATAGTGGATTTGAAATACATCTGTCAAATTTTATAATATCTACCATACTTTATATACTGCCCAATATGCTGATGATTGTAAGTGTATATACATTGATTTCACTCCTATTTAAAAATCCACTTCCGGGAGTGCCGCTTCTGATTCTTTACATGGGATATTCCAATATGGGGGAAGAAATGCGGAAGGAGTTTATGGATATTGGGGAAGACCTTTTGCGATTATGGTTCGATTCCCCGGACAGTTTTTTGATACGGCACCGCCGCCAATGGCACTTTTAAATCAGAGTTTTCTTATTTTAGCATCTGTAGCAATTATTTTGATTACGATGCAGATTTGGAAGAGGAGGCGGATGTGAATGAAGAAGGAAATGAAGATTATTTTGCCAGTTTATAAGATGGTTTATGCGTTCGCTTTTGTTGTAATTTTGAGTTTGATACGTGGAGTAGTATTTACAAATGAGATAGGGCTTTCCATAGAGGGACCATTTGCAATATTGATCGCTGTTTTTTGTGCAGATACTTATGTTCAGGAAATTACAAGCAACCGTTCCGAAGTTCAGAGGTTGTATCAGATAAAAAAGAGAATTTATTCTATTATACAGAGACTGATGATACAGGGAACTTTTTTTGCTGCTGCTCGCTGTTCTTGGATATGGATTGTTTTTTGCGTTTCAGAAACCAGTTACACATCCAGTAACAGAAAGTGAAATACTTCAGTTTATTGCATATTTTGGGGCGATTGTAGTAACCATTTTCTTTTGGGGAATATTGGCTAATACATTGTCTATGCTTTTTCGCAATATGTGGATGGGAATTGGAAGTTGTCTTTTTGATATGGGTAGCAACAAATTCATCAGGAGCGGACAAGTTTTTAGGTGCATGGAATGTATTTTCTTATTCTTTTAGAGATATAGAAAATGCTACTGATATTACATGGCTGTATGGAAAAGGCTTGTGTATTTGTATCGGACTGATTTTGTTACTGGCATTGCCGAAGATCGTAAGAAAGAGAGGGTAAATTTATGAGTATTCATATTGAGGATTTAACAGTAAGATTTAAGAATGGTGTGACAGCGATCAATCATGCGAATTTAAATATACCGAATGGAATTTTTGGATTATTGGGAGAAAATGGAGCAGGAAAGACAACTTTGATGAGGGTTTTAACTACTGTGCTGAAACCCACAAGCGGAATGGTTACATTAGACGGAATTTTGTATAGCGAAGGAAACTATGAAAAAATCCAAAGAAAGATAGGGTATCTTCCACAGGAAATTGAACTTTACCCGAATTTGACAGTTCAGGAGTGTTTGGAATATATGGGAGATCTGGCAGGTGTCCCGAAAGCAGAATGTAGAAAGCGGATAGAATATTATTTGAAAAAGACCAGTCTCATAGAACATCGAAAGAAAAAAATGAAACAATTATCAGGCGGTATGAAAAGGCGGGTTGGATTGGTGCAGGCACTTTTGAATGAACCAGAATTTCTAATTGTAGATGAACCGACTACCGGATTAGATCCAGAAGAACGTATTCGTATCCGAAATTTATTAGTAGATTTTTCTGAGAACAGAACAGTTTTGTTTTCAACTCATGTGGTAGAAGATTTAGCTGCGACCTGTAACCAACTTGCAATTATGCACAAAGGCAGTTTTTTATATGCTGGGTCTATGAAGAATTTGACTGAAGAAGCACAGGGAAAAATATGGGTTTGCAAAGTACCAGATGAGGAAAAAGCGAGAGAAGTGGAACGTAAATATCGCATTACATCAAAACAATACGTTGAGGGAGGATTACAATTAAGAGTGATTTCTGAAATACAGCCAGAATTGGAGTGTATGTCAGTTCCGGCAACATTGGAGGATGCATATATTTATTTTACAAACAGATACAATAAGTAATGCATAGAAAAGAAAATTCTAATTGTCCCTTCTGAAAATTTAACTGAATAACCCATAGTATAAACCGCTGCTACATGGAAGAGCCAATAAACCATGCAACAGCGGTTCTTTTATTCGCCGGTATATGCAATTTCTATCTCATAGCCGCCGTTCTCATAGTAGGCGTGGGAAAAATAGTATCTTATTGTTATTTCTGAAATATAAAATTTGAATCATAAAACTTCTTTCCCTCTCAAATCCATTTTTACCAAACCAACTACTAACAATCCAATAAAAATTGCCGTGTCCACAAATAACAGTACAACAACACTTTTTACCACTCCGAAAGTAAAAAGTATGGAGAAGATTTCCACTGACAACACAATAAAACATATATAATTTGTCAAATACTCTGTTATAATTTCTCCATAATAATTGTTCATTTGCAATTTTGCATAGATAAAAGGTTTTAATAAATAACGGATTATGATACATATAACAGGACAAATAAAAATCCAGTTTTTATTAACTAGGGATGTTGCCACTCCTTTACTCCATTGTACTGGAATTTCTGTCGGCAACTTAGAATAAGACAAAGCCCCAATAATCAAGCATAATACGGTAATCGTTATCCAAGTAAGCATACTTCCCCATATATACAAAAAGCTGACTGAATCCAATTTGAAAACAGTTTGATTATCTTTCCAATAATCCTGCAACTCTGTTACATATTGTTCTACCTGTAATTTTTCATAACTAATACTTCCTTCATCCAGCATTTTTTTCGCACATGAGTTTCGCCTTATTCAAATCAGTAATCTGATTTTTTAATACTTCATTCTGCTTCTCAAGCGTTTCCTGCAAAGTTACTTTTCCAGATATAATACTTCGTATATCCTCAATAGAAATTCCCAATGTACGCAGATATGCTATCTTCTTTATATTTTCCACATCATTTTCAGAATAATCTCTATAACCATTACTTTCATTTCTTGAAGGCTCAATAAGTTTTTCCTTTTCATAAAAACGGATATTAGAACGGGATAAACCTGTTCGCTCTTCTACGTCTTTTATAGTCATATTATGCCCCCTTTCGAGCAACTCTATTTTACTTAATAATAAGCTATAAACAAGGTTTACAGTCAAGCATTTATCAAAAAATTATAGTTGTTGATAAGGACATGAAAAGCTGTCCAAAATAGAAGGAGAACCGGATTGCTGCTCCGACTCAATCTTCCACATGGAATACATCTTCGACCAGCATATTAAAGTACTTTGATATCCGCAGCATAAATTCGGCAGAGTTCCCGGATTTCTCTGATATTATTAGTAACCGCCATAAAAATCCCTTCTTTCAGTTCTATAGATATTTTCTTATTGTCATTATGCAAAATGATGTGTCCGATAAAAAGGACTTGCAATTTTATCGGCAATGTCCTGTAATAGCAGAAGCATCAGATTTTCCAAGAACTTTTCCAAATATGTCTAAGCGGTCGTTTTCTCCAACCTTGATAGGTGCATACTTTTCATTAAGCGAGATAAGGAAAATTCCGTCTTTATCGTTTTGTAATTTCTTAATATAGGCTTCTCCGTTTAGAGCGAAGATGCCGATTTCTCCATTAGCAACAGATTCCTGCTGTAATACCCATGCAATCTGACCATCGTGGAATTCAGGTTCCATACTGTCACCACTAATGTGGACACCGAAAGTAGTATCTTCCGGCAGGATAGATTCATCTATGCGTACAGTCTCTTTCGGTCCGTCTACAAGGAAGTTACCGGTTCCGGCTGATACGGCATTTTCAAAAATATCAATGCTACGGAATGGAATTATCTTAGCAGTCTGCTTTTCATACATTCCGGATGCATGGAGCAGATTGATATAATCCATAGCTTTTTTCCCTGCCCTCATCAGTAAGTGATGAGAAAGGATCGGCAGGATTTACTCCAAAATATGCCTCATACATGTTAGTAATACCAAGGATTCTACACACTTTGTAAAATATGGTAACGCTTGGTTCAGCAAGATTTCTCTCCCAGTTGGATATGGCTTTATAGGAAATGGTAATGCCTTCCTTTGCCAGTTCATCAGCGAGATCCTGCTGGAGCAAGCCTTTTTTTTTCTATATGTTGAAATGATTTCTCCGATTGAGTACATACATACGCCTCTTTTCTTTCATTTTGTTGATTTCAAATCTCTCTTTTCACTCCATAGTATATAGCAATAGTGCCAATTATTCAAGTTAAAAATCCAATATAATGAGAAAAAGGACATATGTGTCCGTTGACAGTCGATTATTCTTGGGGTTATACTATGCTCTGTAAGAAACATTACTCATATACTTGGACTAAAGGTTATGGTAGTGACAGATTAAATGCAGGAGGTGATGAAGATGGGAGACAGGGTAATACTTCATTCAGATATCAACTGTTGTTATGCCTCGATTGAGCATCTGCATCATCCGGAGCTTGCAGGAAAGCCACTGGCAGTAGGCGGTGACCCGGAGGCAAGACATGGGATTGTCTTAACAGCCGACTATATTGCCAAGAAGTACGGTGTGAAAACAGGAATGGCACTCTGGCAGGCAAAGCAGGTCTGTCCGGACATAACATTTGTTTCACCAAGAATGGACTTATATCTTCGGTTCTCAAGAATGGCACATGAGATATATGCAGAATATACGGACAGACAGGAGCCATATGGGATTGATGAGTGCTGGCTTGATGTGACAGGGAGCAGCTCCCTTAAAGGGGATGGATTGCTCATTGCACAGGAAATCAGCAGGAGAATGAAGTCAGAGCTTGGCATCACAGTAAGTGTTGGTGTTTCTTTCAATAAGATATTTGCAAAGCTTGGTTCTGATTATAAGAAGCCTGATGCAATCACAACTATGTATAAGAGTGAATTTAAGCAGAAGGCTTGGTCACTTCCGGTGGCAGATCTTCTATACGTTGGCAAAAGTACGAACAGAAAGCTTGCATTATTTGGTATCAAAACCATAGGTGATCTTGCAAGAGCAGATGAAGAAGTGCTTAACAGTCACCTTGGAAAGATGGGCGGTATCTTATGGTCGTTTGCTAATGGCTATGATGATTCACCTGTCAAGCTGGAGAATACTTACGCTCCAATCAAATCGGTGGGAAACAGCACAACGACACCAAAGGATTTAGTATGCGATGAGGATGTAAAGATTGTTCTTTATATTCTGGCTGAGAGTGTTGCAGCAAGACTTCGTGAGAATGGATTCCGGTGCAGAGTGGTTGAGATAAGTGTCAGGGATAATGAGCTATTCTCTTTTACCCGTCAGAAAAAGATTGACCATGCAACGAATATCACCGGAGAGATAGCTGCATATGCTTATCAGATATTTAAGGAAAACTATAACTGGAGCAAACCAATCCGCAGTGTTGGTGTCCGAGGTGCAGACTTAGTAACAGATAATTATTGGGAACAGATTGATTTGTTCTCAAGTGTGGAGAAGCGTGAAAAGCAGATGAAGATGGATTCAGCGGTGGATGAGATACGCAGAAGATTTGGATTTTACAGTATCCAGAGGGGGCTCATGTACCGGGACAGGATTCTGTCGGCAGTCAATGCAAAAGAAGAACACACAGTACATCCACATGGATACTTTCAGGTTAGTAACGAGAAGTAGCAGTAGAGTAAAGAAGAGGGAGGCGGAACATGAGCGAAGCAGCAAGAATTAATCTGGTAGACAGAGCACCATTGACGGAGAAGCAGCAGAATGTGTATGAAAGCATTATGCAATATCAGCGTGTGAATGGTTATGCTCCTACTATCAGGAGATATGCAAGATGGTAGGGGTGGCATCGACTTCAAGTGTTTATGCACATCTGAAAATATTAGAAGAAAAGGGCTATATAGCAAGGAAGATGGATGCATCCAGAGCAATAGCAATCTTGTAAGGAAGGTGATTACATTGAGCAATAAGGTATATGTTGATGTACTGGCAGAGTTCTCTAAGGATGGAATACTTATTCCCAAAGAGATTACATGGGAAGATGGCAGAAAGTATGAGATAACACGAGTAAAAGACAAACGCAGAGCAGCCAGTACCAAGGCTGGGGGCGTTGGTGAACGCTATACCTGTGTGGTGGATGGAAAGGAAATATTTCTTTTCTATGAAGATAACAATATGTGGTTTATGGAAAGAGCCGGAGCCTGATATGATTGTGTGCTGACAGCACAATTCATATCAGTTGGCTTTAGATCAGCAAAGCCGGGGAATGTGCAGACATTCATCGGAACTCCCGGCAAAAGGCTTGCAAAGGTGATTTCCCTTTCCTTTACGAGTACAGAATTGTAGATTGATGATTTTGTATGAATAAGGAGCGAACTGAATTGAACAAAGGAAATGTTATAGAAATTAGATGTAAAAAAATGCAACAAGTTAATGATGGAATACTTTGTATGCGGTGATGATTCCGCTGTAGCACTTCAGAATATTGGAATTAAGTGTGACAGATGCAAGCGAGTGATGATACTCAAGAAGTATTCCGAGGGAATGATGAAGGAACATTCTGAGAATGGGACTTTCAGAATATAACGATTGACAATTAAATTACAGCCCACCTGATAAGGGCACATCGAAAGATGGAAGCACCAGAGACGCAGGGGAAACGAACAGTATTTGTGATACTGGTTTCCTCGTGCGTCTTTTTTGTGTGCTGTTAAGGTAATCCGACTTGTTCGTTTCCAAGGGCGGCAAGGAGGATTTATGAGCAGTAAAGCACAGACAAGAGAAAAGGATTATGAGAGAGGAATACGAATTGCTGATAGAAGAAAGGCGATGGGATTATCACAGGATGAGTTAGCTCATAGAGTAGGTATAGGCAGACAAGCATTATCTGCGATTGAAAATGGTGGAGATTTTAAGACACAGACATTAGATAATCTGGCAATCGTACTTGGTGTATCTGTTGATTTCATAATGTATGGAAAGAATGAAGAAAATTCAGAACTGTTATCTGAGGCAATGGATGTTCTTTCAGATATGGATGAATTGCAGATAAGACAGTGTCTTGCAATGATGAAAGCGATGAAAAGCGTGTCAGTAGAAAAGTAATTGTCGTGTTTACACGACATAAATGTCGCCTGCACACGGTCGGCAATTAAAGGCTGGCAGGATACAATAATCATGTGCTTAAGATACAGCACACCACGAGAGTGGAGGCGCCAAAACTCTCCAATACGAAATCGTAAAGGAGATAACAAAATGAATAAGAGAAACTTTAACGTAGTAGGAAACAATGAAACAGATAATCAGGAGTTTGCAAAGGGTATTGCATTTGTAAAGTCACGCAGAGCAGAACTTAATGTAGTCCAGATGGTCGAGAATATGCGTGATCAGGCAATGCCTAATGGAGTAATAATCAATGATGCGTATTGTGATCGTTCAATGACAAGGGACTATGACAGAGAAGGTCTGAATGCTTTCTTTGCAACACTTAAAGAGGAAGACTTTGAGGTTGTAGTAGTCAGAAGCCTGAATGAGATCACCGATGACATTTATGATCTGGAAGAATTTGTAAAGACCATCACAGATATGGGCATATGGATCTATTCTCTTGAAGTCGGTCCGGTTCCAATTACTGTATCTCATGCAGAGGATTTTGGATGCTAACGGAGTCCTTTGGTAGAGCGAGAACAGGAAATCTTTCGGGTCGGGACAAACAAGTCCCGGCTGTGAAGGATTGCAGATTTACACAGACTGCATTCGGAACAGTAGTATATGATTCAAGTGGGAAGTGGCTTGGTCAGTACGAGACAGAAGATGCAGCGGTAGAGATGCTTAGAGAAATGGCACAGGACATTGGAGGGTACGACGATGAAATATGAAGGATATAAAATTGGTCCGGTGATTCGTGATATCCGTAAGGACAAGGGACTTCTCATTGAAGAGGTTGCTGCTAAAACTGGAATAAGTGTTTCGACGCTTGGACAGGTGGAGCAAGGAGGAAGAAACCTGAGCATGAAAAATTTGTATATGCTTATGGAAGTTTATGAAACAGACGCAAATAGCTTACTTGCAATAGACTGTACACCGGATTCATTAGATTCGAGGCTAAAGCGGTTACCTGCAGATAAGCAGGATTATTTGAAAAAGACATTTGATTTTATGATAGAGCAGGCTTTGAAGTCAGCATAGGAGGCAGAGAATGAGAAGAAAGATTAAAAAGATGGATTGCATAGAATATCTTTCGGTGCAGGCTCCATTGGAAAAAGTAAATATGCTTGAAGACAAGCAGAGCAAATATATACATGAATTTGTAAAGAGAAAAGAATATTCAATCGTGGGAAAGATAAGACGCAATGGCTTTTCGCAGAGAGATGTTGATCGCCCGTGGAATCAGATTGTGAATATGATCCGCAAAAAGCAAATCAGTGGAGTAGTTGTTGCGAATATGGCAGCTATATCCAGCAGTGTTGCGGATGCTTATTTTAAGGTAGGACTGGTTATTGAAGCAGGCGGCATTGTGGTGACTGTAGATGAGGGCAGATTGGATATGCACATCAAGAAGGGAGCATAGATATGAGCAGACGAACAGAAAAAAGAAAGTATGGTAAATATAATAAATTTGATGTCGTGTATGCGGATTTTGGGAAAAACCCACATGGCATTCAGGGCGGAATCAGACCAGGAATAATTATTTCATGTGATGCCAGTAATCATGATGGTGCACCGCAGGTGTCAGTAGTCCCTTTGAGCAGTAAGTTAAAGGATATTCCGGTACATGTGATTTTAAATCCGAAGGATGTAAGTGGATTTGGATTAAGTAAGATATCTGATTTTATGCCTGAAGATGCACAGACAATTTCAAAAGGCTGCATTAGAGCAAAAAGTGGAACTGTCATTGAGGATTCAGGCGTGAGAGAAGAAATAGACAGAGCATTGATACGACAGTTTGATCTGTTACCTGTAGCTCGCAAAATGGTAATGGAGGAGTTAGCAAATGGACAGCAGAACTAAAAAGACTAATAATAAAAGATTTGTCAGATATTCAGAAGGAGCAGAGATGTATTCAATGAGTGTGTCAAAGTTTATGCAGTTAGCTAAGGATGCAAAGGCATGTTATAAAGTGAATCAGCTGGTGTTGGTTAATCTTGATATTATTGACGAATATCTTGAAACTTTCCACATTGTAGATGACGAGTTTTATAAGTAATTATGAGAAATGACGCATTAGTTATAGAAGAAATACAAACAAGTATGGAGAAAAATGAGCCAAGAGAGAAAAAATGTATTGACTTTAGGTCAGACCAAAAGTATAATATGATTAAGATATGAAGGAGGCATACAGATGGCTAGAACTGGAAGACCAAAAGCAAATAAACCTTTTGATCATAAGGTGACTGTTAAATTCAAAGAAGAGGAATACCAGATAATGGTTGAGTATGCTGAGACTCATAATCTATCCATTTCGCAATTGATTAGAATGGGTGTTGAATTACAAATGAAGCAACAGGCTAATCAGTAGAACAGGCTCTTTTCTCCAGAAAGGAGAGAATAATGGCTTGTAGAAAAGATGGTAAAGGCAGAGTATTAAGAAAGGGTGAGGGTTACAGAAAAGGCGACGGAAGATACTCATATGTATATATTGATCCATTAGGCAAGAAAAGGACCATTTATGCAAAGTCTTTGGTAAAACTTCGAGAAAGAGAAGAACAGTTACAAAAAAGATCAGTTGGATGGACTTGATGTCTATGTCGCAGGAAAGGCTGATGTGAACTTTTTGTTTGACAGGTACATATCAACTAAAACAGAATTACGCAGCACTACTTACAGTAATTATTTGTATACATGGAATCATTTTATTCGTGATACATTTGGCAAGAAGAAAGTAAGAGATGTGAAATACTCAGACGTGTTGTTCTTTTATACAGATTTGATTAATAATCAGGGATTACAGATTAATACGCTTGAGACAATTAACACAGTATTAAGACCTACATTTCAGCTTGCTGTCAGAGATGATATCATAAGGAAGAATCCGGTAGACGGAGCATACTGTGAAGTAAAAAAGCGTAATGGTGGTGCCAGAAAAACAAGGCGAGCGTTGACTGTGGATCAGCAGAGAAAATTCATGGAGTATGTAGCAAAGAATCCGTTCTTTTATCACTGGTATCCATTCTTTGTATTTTTGTTAGAACTGGATGTAGAATAGGAGAAGCAATTGGGATACGCTGGGATGATATTGATTTGGAGAATCGAATCATTGATATCAATCATAGCTTGACCTATTACCAGAGAGCGGATGATTCATATAA